>Ga0209279_10000444_pt1 | contig 27198 bp, 38 predicted proteins | sample CoawatmetaG00DNA_3_FD_187508 | JGI IMG/M metagenome (GOLD analysis project Ga0209279, IMG submission 187508) | Marine microbial communities from the West Antarctic Peninsula - Coastal water metaG006-DNA (SPAdes) (version 2) | ecosystem: Environmental > Aquatic > Marine > Coastal ... | reverse complement strand
TACCGTGGGTGACGCTTTAGATAAGTTAATTGGTATGTCTACTAAAGATGATTTAAAAAAGAAATTAGACCAAGCTAGAGTCAGACCTACTGACATAACTTTACAAATACCAGATACCACTAAATTTAGACACGAATTTGGGTGGACACCGAGAAAAAATTTAAAAGACGTATGTAACGATTTATTAAACTATTGGAGAAAAATACTTTGAGAAAATACTTACCAACATTAGCTGAACTTGTAGATAGACTTTCAATCATTCAATTAAAAGAGGTCTTTATAACTGAACATAAAGAGGAATATGCTAAAGAAATAAATGACATTATTCACGATATTAACTTGGAATTGTCAGAAAAAAGTGTTATATTAAGCGGTGATGATATACGAGCAATAATAGTAATGTCACAGATGAATTTACATATCTGGCATAATGAATCTGAAGCTCGTAAGGGTATCAATGCTGGAGAAAATTTACAATTAACTCACGGATTAAACGGAATTAGAAATACTGCTAAGAATAAACTACAAGAATCCATAGGTGGTAGAAAGGATTACAAAATAGATTGTTTAGCAGCTGAATTCACAGATTGGGAGATATCATGGAAAAACCAGAAGTAACAAGAGGATGTTGTGTTCCCAAGGGTTGGGGCGAAGAAATTATAATTGAAAACAATGAAAACTATTGTGGTAAGGTGTTAGTATTTGAACCAGAATGTAAATTTTCAATGCATTATCACATGAATAAGGATGAGACTTGGTACGTGGAGAGTGGGGAGTTTGAGTATAGGTGGATAGATACAGAGAAAGCTATTATACATACCAATATATTAAAATCAGGCGATGTAGTGAGACAGAGGCCAGGACAACCACACCAATTAGAATCATTAACATACGGTAGGATATTTGAAGTATCTACACACCATGATGATTCGGATTCCTATCGAGTATTGCCAGGAGATAGTCAAAGATGACAATATTAATTATAGGGGATAGTTGCACAGATGTTTTTATGTATGGTGATATAAACAGATTAAGTCCTGAAGCACCCGTACCTGTTTTTAATCCACGTAGGTCGGTAGAGAATGATGGTATGGCTAAAAATGTAGCTAAAAATGTAGAAGCTTTAGATACGACCATTTATACTATTACAAACCCAAACAGTATTAGAAAGGTTCGTTATGTAGATGAAAAATCCAACCAATTGGTTTTAAGGGTGGACGAACATGATCATTGTGATAGGATAGATAGCGAATTATTATTATCCATACAAACTAATAAAGTAGACTTACCAATGAATAATGATGCTAAATTTGACGCTATCATAGTATCTGATTATAATAAAGGGTTTTTAACCGAAGATGATATTCAATTGATTTGTGAAAGTAATGATAATGTATTTGTGGATACAAAAAAGAAACTTGGTAATTGGATTTCTCAAGTGGATTATTTAAAAATCAATTCTTTAGAGTATAATGAAAACAAAAAGTTTTTATCGGTAAATCCAGCTATACTAGAGCGGACAATTGTTACTATGGGCAATAGAGGATGCTTATTTCAAGGTAAGATGTATCCAACTGATGATGTTCCAGTAAAAGATATATCAGGTGCTGGTGATACTTTTCTTGCTGGATTGGCTGTGGAATATATAAACACTACCTTGAATAAGTCCAACCCTATCGTGGGTAAACCACTAGGTAATATAGTAAAAGCAATTAAATTTGCTCAAAAATGTACTAAAATTGTAGTACAAAAACATGGTGTTTCTACGATATAAACTATATTTATTATTATACTAATAAGGTTATTTAAATGAAAAAAAATGTTATATGGTGGCCAGCTTTAAAAAATCCTAATCATTTAGACAAGTATGGCGGCTTCGATTATTATGAATATTCAAGAAAGTCTTGGGAATATTGGTGCAAGAAAAATGATTGTATTTTTGTTCCATTCACAGAACCGATTGAAGATGACTTCACACAATATAGACCACAATGGCAAAAATGTTTATACGTATTTGATGAATTAGATAGACTTGGTATTGAGTTTGACCAAATTGGATTGATGGATAGTACTGCTATTGTGAAGTGGGATTGCCCTAACTTCTTTAATTTGACAGAAAGAAAATTTGTTGGACTACGAGAGGATGATAATTTAAGATGGGTTGATGAAAGTATCAAGGGATATAAAGAAGTGTTTGATAATTATGAATTTGACCACACCAAATATATCAATTCAGGTTTCATGATATTTAATGAATCACATCGAGATTTTTTCAAGAGTCTAAAGCAGTTGTACTTGGACAAAAAAGATACGTTTATAAGACTACAAGATCAAGACGTTAGAAAAGGTAACGATCAAACACCAGTTAATTATTGGTTACAGATTAATAACATAGACATGAAGTTAGATTTACCAATGGCTTACAATTTAAGACACATGAACAGAAAAGAGATGTTCGGTACTAATTGGCAATTAAACGAGGACAACCGACCTTACTTTTTAAAATATGGTTATGTGTGGAGATTCACTGGCATAGCAAAAGATCAGAGAAGTGATTTAATGAAGCAGGTTTGGGATTTAATAAAAGACAACTATGATGAAAATTTTATTTTAAATAGAATTGAAAATAAGAGTGAAAATAAAAGTACAACGTCCCGTAAATTCAAAGAAGATATTTTAAGAATATTTGGTAATGGATATAAGGATAAGAGTATATTAGAATTAGGATCACATCAAGGAAATACAACACGAGTTTACTCTGAATGTTTTGGTGAGGTAATAGCACTTGAAAGAGACGGTCATAACTTTCAAAAAACACAAGAGAATTGTAGTGATGTTAATAATGTTAAATTTATCAACATGGATGCTTATGATAAGAATTTTGAGATACCAAAGGTTGATGTAGTTCATATAGATGCTGGTCATACCTACGAAGAAGTCATATATGATATAGATAGATTTGCTAAATCATTAGACAATCCAACTTTTATATTTGATGACTATGGTCATGAAGGTACAACAGTTAGGAATGCTATCAATGCAAAACTATCGGATGGTACTATGAAATTGGTTACTTATATTGGAGAGGATAGAGGTTTTGTTGCTGCTAATAATAAAACTTTTATAGGTAGAGAGGGAGTTATCTGTAATGTTTAGTCACGCTGAGTATAGAAATATAATTACATTGGTAAAACAGAATTTACCAATAATGGATTTTTCAGAAGTAAATGATGAAACTAATGCTTTTTGTGTATTACGACATGATATCGAGTTCTCAATTGATAGGGCATTAGAAATGGCTCATATTGAACATGATGATTTAGGAGTACATTCCACCTATACAGTTCAGTTGAGAAATAATACTTACAATGCTTTATCTGAAAAAAATATAAAGGCTATACAAGAGATAGAGAAGATGGGACACTACATTGGGTTACACCAAAACCCACCGCAAATGGAAGATGGCGAGTTAATTGACTACATCGTGAAAGATATTGAAACACTTCAACATTATTATGGGTTTGAAGTTGATAGGTTTGCTTTTCATAGGTGTGGTAGTAATCCTGGTATATTAGAAAAGTATGTTAAAGTTCCAAATAAAATAAATTGTTATGCTGAAGAATTCTTTCATTACTTTACTGGCGATAAACCTGAAGATTTACGAGTACATTATCTAGCAGATTCAAATCACGATTGGAAGTATGGTCATCCGCTTCATATTGATTATTGGGATTTACCACAGAAGATGCAGTTGTTAACACATCCTTATTCTTGGTCGGAAGATGGGTATGGTAACATGGGTAATTACACTAAATTAATACAAGAAAGAAATAAGGAATTACTAACATCCATGAATAGTGAAACTAAAACTTTCCCAAGGGAGCTGTTGCTTTGAAATCAATAATACCAGCTCGTGGTGGTAGTAAAGGTGTACCTGGCAAGAATATAAAAAAGATTAATGGGATACCATTATTAGCATACCCAATAATATCAGCACAAAAGACTAAAGGTATAACAGAGGTGTATGTTTCAACTGATGATAAATCAATTAGGGAAGTAGCACTAAGTTATGGTGCTAAAGTAATTGATAGACCACCTGAATTTGCTCAAGATGATTCATTAGATATAGATGTCATGAGACATGCCGTAAATTACTTAGATGATTTAGATGATATAATTCACCTAAGAGCAACTACACCGATGATAGAATCTACAGTTGTAGATGATGCTATAGATTATTTTTTACAACATGATGGTTGCACGGGATTAAGGTCTGCTCACGAAGCACCAGAAACTGCTTATAAATCATTTAAGAAGGATGACATATATTGGAGTGGGTTGTTTGATGATGAGTTAGATGGTGATTATTATAATTTACCTAGACAGAGTCTACCAAAGACATATAATCCAAATGGATATGTAGATGTAATTAGACCAAGGCATTTTATGTATGATGATAATCTACATGGTGATAGGATGTTGGCTTATATAACACCTTTTGCTCATGATGTGGATACACTAGATGATTTTAAAGTGCTAGAGGTAATACATGGTTAATACGAAAAATAGATGTATTAAGGATTTTGATTTTGATTTCAAGTCTTACCGAAAGTTTAAACATAAGTACGAGCCATCAAATATATCGGAGATGCCAGTAAAATGGCATAAGGCTGAAAACTTTAACGTATACGATGACAGAAAAAATAAATGGATAGATATGACATCTGGTATATTTGTAACTAATGCTGGTCATTCTAATCCACAGATAAGTAAAGCTATAAAAGACCAAGTGGATAGTGGATTGACATTTGCTTATCAATACAACACGGACATAAGAAATGAATTTATTGAAAAGTTATTAGAGGTATCACCATCTCATTTTAACAAGGTAGTGTTGTTAAACTCTGGTAGTGAAGCAACAGATGCTGCTTATCGTTTGATAAAATTATGGGGTAAGAAAAAGAACAAAAAATACATAGTTGTATTTACTGGTAATTATCATGGTAGAGTATTGGGTTCAGATTTAATGGGTGGCACATCCACGAGTACGGATTGGTGTAATTTAAAAGACAATGAACTATGGTTCTTACCATTCCCAAAAGAAGGTGAGGAGTTAGATTTAAATGACTTACCACCATTGGATGAAACTGCTTCTTTCTTCTTGGAAACATATCAAGGATGGGGTGCTTGGTTATACCCACAAAAGTATATAGATAAACTATATAAGATTTCAAGGGATAATGATATATTGTTTTGTTTTGATGAGGTTCAATCCGGCTTCTATAGGATGGGAGAATTGTATGGGTATATGACTTATGGTGATTACAAACCAGATATGATAACTCTAGGTAAGGGTTTGACATCATCATTACCATTATCTGCTGTATTGAGTACCAAAGAAATAATTGATGTAGATTCATCAGCAAATCTAAGTAGTACACATGCTGGAAATGCTGTATGTTGTGCTGCTGGGCTGGCTAATATTAATTTTTTAACTAGTGATGAGTTTCACAAAGACTTTCAAGAGAGGGTTGAGTTGTTTGAAAGATTAAACAAGGAGTTAGAACAAGAAGAGGGAGTTGAGGTTGTGAATGTAAAAGGTATGGTTTCTGCTATAATTGTCAAGGATGGTGAGATGGGAAATTATGTGACCGAGAATTGTATTAAGAATGGGGTGCTTACTGTGTGGACAAAACGAGAATCTATCAAGTTAGGACCACCACTTACAATATCTAAATCTGCTATCATAGAGGCTATGGAAGTGATAAAAGGTTTCATCAGGAGTTATAATGAATAGTCAGATTATTGAACAGCTAGAATTTGATAAAAAAGATATCCATGAGAAAAAAATTATTTTGAGGGATGGGAGAGATGCTACATTATTAGTACATGAACCAACTGGTCATGGCATACTAGATTCTAAGTTTTGGGTTAAGGAGGATTTCTATTCCGAGCAATATCGAGATGAGTTTAGTGCCGATAGTGAGGGAGAGAGAAAAAAATCCGATGAACACTTCCATATATATAAAGAGTTGAATGATAGACAATTTGATTTATTCAAAGACAAGCTAACAAGTCAAACTAAATACTTGGAGATTGGTTCTGCTCACGGTGGTATCGTATCAAGGGTGAATGACTTTGGTGTAAAGGAATGTCATGTGGTGGAGCCTAATGTAAAAGATTGTAACTTTGTCAAGCACAAGAATCCAAACGCTACGGTTCATAATGATAGCTTTGATGACGTTATGTTAGAAGATGGTTACTTTGACATCATAGTGGCATTTGACGTGGTGGAACATGTATATAATCCAAAAGATTTTTTAAAAAAGTGCTTTGATTTGTTAAATAAAAATGGTATATTACTAGTAGCAATACCAAATCATAATGATGTTTTATTATCAAAATATGATTGTAAAAAATACAAAGAATTTTATTACCATAAGGCTCATATTAATTATTTTACAACCGACTCAATAGTTAACTTATGTCAATCGATTGGATTTGATGGTCACGTTGATAGTTTCTTAGACTATTCGTTTTTCAATCATGTTCATTGGCAACAAAATAATAAACCCATGTCAAACGCTGATAAAGCATTTGTCGGTAATGTAACAAAAGATGATGAGATTAATGAATTTTATAAACGAGTAGAGAGGGAGTATGAAGAATTGATTAATGATAAGAATCTCGGTGGTGCTTTGATATACATAGGAGTTAAGAATGTTTAGTTTTAGACATATCGGAATAACCGTAGTTGATATAGAAAAATCTCTTGAATTATATAGGGATTATTTTGGATTTAAAGTGGTATGGGATGAAATAGAACAAGGTAAGTTCATAGATGGTCTGTCAGGCATAGATGGTATCGTGGTTAGAACTGTGAAATTAAAAGCTCATACACGTACTATGATTGAACTCCTAGAGTACAAATCCCATCCATTGGATATTGACCATACGGTGAAGATAACTGAAATCGGCATTTCTCATTTCGCTATGAATGTTCAAGACTTAGATGAAACCTATGAAGATTTACTGAAACTCGGATTGTCATTTAATGAAAAACCGGCTATCTCACCTGATGGTGGAGCAAAGGTTTGTTTCTGTAGAGACTTTGATGGTAATTTAATTGAATTGGTTGAGGAACTAAACTGATGTTTTCAGTAAAGGATAAGGTAATAATCGTAACTGGCTCAAAGGGTGGTAATGGTTCAGCTATAGTAAAGGGATTAAAGAAACTTGGAGCAGTAGTGACGGAAGTAGATTTACCATATTGGGACATTACAAGTAATCTACATTTATATCATTTAGTTGATTATACATTGGAACATAACGGTAAGATAGATGGATTAATTAATTGTGCTGGGATAACACGAGGTAATGATTTATTTGAGTACACGGATGAAGATTGGGAAGATACATACAAGGTTAATCTGAAAGCTCCGTTTGAGTTATCAAAAGAGGTTGCTAAACATATGAAAGAAAATGGTGGTTCAATTATCAATATAACTAGTTTAAATAGTGAGTTGGGATTTCCTAATAATCCAGCCTATGTAGCCATGAAAGGTGGACTAAAACAATTAACCAAATCTCTTGCAGTTGATTTAGGTAAGTATAACATTCGAGTCAACAACGTAGGACCTGGTTACATCAAGACCAACATGACTAAACAAAGTTGGAAGAACAATAGAAAAGAAATAGAAGATAGGACAATATTAGGTAGGTGGGGAGAACCAGAGGATTTGGTTGGAACTATAGTATTTTTATTATCATCTGCTTCATCATATATTACAGGACAAGATATATATGTTGATGGTGGGTATTTAACTAAGGGGTTATAATGAGTTACGTAATAGCAGAAATAGGTATTAATCATAATGGTGATATTGACTTGGCAAAAGAGTTAATTGATGTGGCAGAGGATTCAGGTTGTGATGCTGTAAAGTTTCAAAAAAGAGATATTGATTCAGTATACTCGGAAGATGAGTTGAATAAATACAGAGAGTCACCGTGGGGTACGACAGCAAGAGAGCAGAAAGAAGGAATTGAATTTAGTATTGAACAGTATAGTGAGTTAGAAGATTATGCTGGTCAGATAGGTTTAGATTTCATAGTATCTTGTTGGGATTTAAAGAGTTTAGAATTAGTTGAATCTAAATTAGGTGTGACCTATCACAAGGTAGCGTCTGCTATGGTCACGGATAAAGAGTTTTTAGAGGCTTTGAATAAAACAGGTAAACCAATTATATTGTCAACTGGTATGTGTACCCAAAAAGAGATTGATGCTGCTCTAAACATATTAGATAATGTTGAATATGTATTGGCATGTACAAGTACTTATCCAACTCGATTAACACAAATCAATCTAAGGCATATAACCACTTTGAAGGATAGATATAAAGATAGTCATTCATATCTAAAGGTTGGATTTTCAAATCATTATAGTGGATTAGCTGCATGTGTTGGTGCTATAGCTTTAGGTGCTGAATGTTTAGAATTTCACATCACTAAAGATAGAACTATGTATGGTTCAGATCAATCAGCATCTATTGAGAGTGTTCATGAGTTGATGGTAAATATCCGTAAGATGACATTGATGTTAGGTGATGGTAAGAAAGTAGTTTATGATACAGAAATCCCAATTGCTGAAAAGCTAAGGAAAGTGAGTAATATAGTATGAAATTAGCAGTATTAGGAAAAGGCCCATCATTAAATCACTATAGTAATTTACCTGCAGTTGACCATTATATTATTGTGAATAATTTTGATCAAGAGGTTTTACAGAATGAAAAAATCAAAGAAGATTTATCCACTACTCCAGTGACTCATGTTGCTAATAGGAGTGCATTATCTATGCAAGGTATGATAGATAACGACATGTATGGTCAATTAAATATAGTTGAACACGTTCAGCCTTATGTTGATGAGATGAAATGTACTCATGGTAATTGTTATTGTGGTAATTTTAAGGATGGTAATTTCAATGATGGTAAGGGTAATGAAGTTCCCACTAAGATATTAGATCCAATTCACAAGGAATTTATGTTTAAGTCAGGCGAACAACCGGATCATCCAGGAAATAAATATCCATATTATTATCCATCATCAGGATTAGCTGCTATAGCATATGGTGTTTTAGAAATTCTTCCTGAGTATATTTACTTGATTGGTTTTGACTTTCATGAGGGTGGTTATGCTGTAGGTGATTCAGTAGAAAAGAATACAGCACCCGATAGTGAAAAATCAGGTCAAAGGTATATGTTGAATAAACTTATTAATTCATATTCAGGTATGGATTTTCATTTACATACTAGAGCTAAGTTTGAAAGTCCATATAAAAATTTAATACTTAACAAAATTAACGAGGAATTGTAATCATGGGTGATAATAAAAAATTAGCAGTAGTATTGGGTGGTTGGCATTACCCTTATGCTTATTATAATCAAATGAAAAAACAGAGTGTTCCTGATGGTTGGGAGATAGATTTCTATGTGGTATCTCATAGAGATCCTGAATTACCTATAGTGTTTGATGAAAAACAACCATTATTAGAAAGTAGAGGAGATGGTACTTTACAGGCATTTGATAAAGAATTATATGGTAGGATAATAACCAAAGACGAATTAAAAGATATGGGATTTATCTATAACGTAGAGCAAAGTTCAATAGGTGATTTATTTCAGTTAAATCAATGGGTAGAAAGACATTATAAAGGTCAGTATGATAAAGTTTTATTCACACATGACGACAACTATTTGTTAAACACGGAATTGTTTACTGATATATTAGGGAAGAAATCTGAGATATTTGTACCAGACGATAGAGGTAATTTAAACAAAGTTGATAATGATTTTGATTGGAAACATCTAGCTGGTGGTCAGATAGAAAACACAAGATGTCCTAGAACTTCATTTACTTTTTTAGATAGAGAGTTATTGGATGAATTGGTATCTGATTTAGAACGGATAGCTACTGCTGATGTTGACTTAGATAGGACAGGAGAAACCAATACTCTATATGATGTAAATGATAGCAAACAAGTAAGTACTGATGCTTTACTTTCTTGGAATTCACCTGGTCGTAGTTTTGTTACATGGATGAAAAACAATGATTACATCGAAAAATCAGTAAGACTATCTCCACACTATAGGGTTACTAAATACTTTATAGAAGGTGAACGAGGATTTATGTGGACACATAATGACGAAAATAGAACACTAAAAAGTCTGTCTAATTATTATAAATTAGATTGAGGTTAATGACATGAATAAAAAAATAATGGTAACGGGTGGTACAGGATTAGTTGGAAAACATCTTAAAGATATTTTACCAAATGCTAATTATTTAGGTTCAAGTCCGTGGGGTTTACTATATCCAGAAAGAGTTAGTTCTATGCTTTCAATGTTTGAACCCGATGTTGTTATTCATTTAGCAGCTAGGGTTGGTGGGATAATGGATAACATTAATCATCCAGTGGAATATCTTGAAGAGAATACTTTAATGAATACGAATCTACTCAGAGCTTGCCATGAACATAGTATCGATAGGGTTATAAGTATTGGTACTACTTGTATGTATCCAGATATCGTAGATGAATATCCAATGAAAGAGACAGAATTATTTAATGGTCCTCCACCACCGGACAACTTTGCTTATGCTATGTCAAAGAGACTTATGGCTGCTCAAATAGATTCCTACAGAAAAGAATATGGTAAGAAATGGTCATACTTAATTCCATGTAATTTATATGGTGAGCATGATAAGTATGAAGAACATCATAGTCATTTTGTATCAGCACTAATCAAGAAGATTAAAGAAGCCACAGATAGTGTAGAGATATGGGGAACTGGCAAACCACTAAGACAATTTATGTATGCTGGTGATTTAGCTAGGGTGATAAAATATATGATTGAAAACGACATAGTAGATAACTTTAATGTCGCACCAGATTATGTTCATTCGATAGAGGAGATAACCAAAATCGGTATGGAAGCTTGTGGTAAAGGTGACTTAGAAATTACTTATGATGGAACAAAACCAGATGGTCAGTATAGAAAAGATGTTGACTCATCAAAACTACTCTCGGCTATGAAAGATTTTGAATTTACAAGTCTTGGAAATGGGATAGGTAAGGTTTACGAAGATTATTGTGAGAGACATAAATGAAGAACATAGTTTTTTTAATGGACATTGACCTTAGTGGCGAAGGTAGATATTCTAGCACTAGAAGATTACCATACAAATACTCCATAAAGAGTTGGGAAAAGTGGTGTGCTAAGAATGATTGTGAATTATTCGTACTGAATGATTTAATCTTACCAAAAGATGAGATGGCTATATGTTGGCAAAGGTATTACTTATTTGATATACTAGAGGCCAATGACATTCAATATGACCAAATACTTTCAGTAGATGCTGATACAATTGTACATCCTGATTGTCCTAACTTCTTTGAGATGACGGAAAGAAAATTATGTGGTGTTCACATGAATGGTAGTTATGATTGGGTTATTAGAAGTATTGAGAATTATAGTAAATACTTTTTTAGTGGACATATAATGCCGTTTTGGGAATACATAGATTGTGGATTTGTAATTGTAAATGAATCACATAAAACATTTTTTAAACAAATCATAGATTTCTATAATCAAAATCAAGAAAGTATAAGAAATGCAGAAAGTACATGGCACGCTGGTACAGACCAAACGCCAGTTAACTTTTTAATCGGTGAACATAAAATAGATTTAAAATTACTACCATATGAATATAATATGTGTGACTTGAATAGAAAGGAAGTTTTACATGACGATTTATTATTCACTAAGTTAGGGTGGATTTATCAATATAATGGTATACCTGATAACAAAGAAGATAAGTTAACTTATCATTGGATGAAAAAAACATACGAGTATCTATATGAAAACTAATCTAACTAAAAAATATGTAATAGGAACTCATGTGATGTGGTTTGAGATAGAGATGTATGCTGACTTTATTGATGGTATGGTGAATCTATTAGAAACCGTAGAGAACACAGAGAACGTAACTATTGATTTATGTTTTAACTTACTGCAACACTTTGAACAAGTGGATACCGATAAGATAAAGAAACATGAGTTGATGATTAAATTCAAAAGAGGTGTTTCTACGCTAGAGGGTATGGGATTTATTGTCAATCAAGAGATTAAAGATGGTGATGAGTTTTACTTTCATGCTGATTATAGACGAGATTTAAACTACAATTATTGTAAGAAAGTAGATTATGTAATGTGGGGTGAAACTGATAGTTTTTTTCCAAGAGAAGCATTTCAAGTGATAGAAACACTAGCCAAGTATACGGATGAACAAGATATTCATAAGTATCTACTGAGTTTTGCTGATAGAAAAATGTGGGATAGTAGTTGGGATCCGTTAGTTCACGTTGATTATAGGGATATTAAGTTTATAGATGATGACAATGGACATCTTTATACCAATCAAGCTAAATCACAATTACCGATAGAAGAGATGAACAAGATAAATGCTAAATCCAATGAGTTTGATTTTTCATATATCAAACACCCAAAGATAAGTGGAGCTTGTTTAGTATTATCAGCAGACTTGATAAAGTTTGGAGTTAATATTCCATCATGTCTTTTGTATAATGATGATGAGGGTTTATCAATAATGTCTCAGAAATTATTAGGTGAGAACTTCATGCAATTTGTATGTCAGAATATTCTACACGTACATGCTAGAAGACATTCACAAAAAAGATTGTATGTAAAGAATGAGGATAATCCACACTCATTTATTGGGGATAAAAATAATAACTTTCAAGAGTTTTTGAAATTATCAAAAGAAAATATAAATAAACTAATAACAGGTCAAGGTAAGTTTAAAGAATACCAAGATTTAAAAAACATATTGGAGATAAGAGAATGAAAAAAAGAGCATTGATAACAGGAATAACAGGTATGGACGGCAGTCATTTAGCTGATTTCCTTTTAGAAAAAGATTATGAAGTTTTTGGTATTGAACGAAGATGTTCCACCAAGAATAGAATTAATACAAAACACCTTGAAGGTAAGATAACATTTCTGATGGGGGATTTATCAGACCAAAATTCATTGTTGAGGTGTTTAGAGGAATCTAATCCAGATGAGGTTTACAACTTAGCAGCTCAATCATTTGTTGGTGAGAGTTGGAATACACCAGAACAATCAGCTAATGTTACAGGCGCTGGTGTGTTAAGGATGTTAGAGGCTGTTAGGGTATATGGAAAGAAAGTTAAATTCTATCAAGCATCCACTTCGGAAATGTTTGGTAAGATGGAAGACTTAGCAGATGAGAATACTAAATTTCACCCAAGAAGTCCATATGGTGTTGCTAAATTATATGGTCATTGGATAACAATAAACTATCGTGAGTCTTATGATATGTTTAATGTATGTGGTTTATTATTCAATCATGAATCAGAACGTAGAGGTAAGGAGTTTGTGACTCGTAAGATTACCGATGGTGTTGCTAAGATAAAGTTAGGGATAGAGGATTATATTACATTAGGTAACTTGGATGTAAAACGTGATTGGGGATATGCTCCTGATTATGTTGAAGCTATGTGGCTGATGTTACAACAAGAAGAGCCTACTGATTATGTCATAGCTACTGGTGACTTTCATACACTTGAAGACTTTTTAACTGCTTCATTTAACTGTGTTGGTATTGATGATTGGAGACCTTATGTAAAACAGAATCCAAAGTATATGAGACCGGCTGATGTTTATTATCTCAGAGGTAATTCAGAAAAAGCTGCATCGGAATTAGGTTGGAAACCAAGAACATCATTTGAAGAGATGGTTACTAAAATGGTTAAAAACGATATGAAGTTACTTAGATGATTAAAATAAAGATACACGATCCTTTAATGGGAAAGAATAGAATATCCTTTCAAGGTTTCTTGATGTTAAAAGATATGCTCAGAGACTATAGCATAGACATAACTGATTCTGATGACTTTGATTATATGTTTCTTGGTGCTTATAATATTTTGGATAAAGGACTTGGACTACAAGAGAGTATTGAATATGGATTAAAAAATATTGATGACCTTGCTGGTAGTGGAGATTGTTTTATATTCGATGGTTCAGATTCAACTTCTTTGATGGGTTCATATGAGGTATTAGACCAAAGTAATGCTAAGTTTTTGTTTAAGAATCAATTATTAAAAACTCGTGAGGACTACACAAAGAAGACATCGTTTAATAAATGGTTCTTTGGTGATGGTTCTGATTTAGATTTAAGTTACGATATAACAGAAGAAAATTGGAAGAAGATAAAACTATCAGGTTGGAATTTAGGTTATATGGCACCGAATGGATTCAGACCTATGGTTCAGAAATGGCATCCTATCAATCCAAATAAGACAATTGATTTATCTGCTATATATTCTGCTGACCATGCTCCTAGTAGTGACCATAACGCTGAAAATGCTTCACACTACATGAAACATAGACATGGCGCTTGGAAAGTAATCGGTGATAATCCCGGTTATACTTTTTATAAAGATAAACTACCTTATCAAGAGTATATTCAATCTCTTTATCAATCTAAGATGGCTCTTTCACCATTTGGTCAAGGAGAGGTTTGTTACCGTGACTTTGAGATACCTGAGTTTGGTGTTGCTATGATTAAACCTAACATGGATATAGTCAATACTAATCCTAATCCGTATATAGCAAATGAAACCTATATACCAGTTGATTTAGATTGGAAAAATTTAAATGAAATTGTAATAAAAATGCTTGATAGTCCTGATAAATTGTCGTATATTATAGATAATAATAGAAAGGTTTATGATGAATTATATTCAGCTGATAACTTTTGTATGTATTGGTATAACTTTTTTGCTAATATGAGTGGAGTAGAAAATGCATAAAATAACATCAGTAATTCCAACCTATAATAATTTACCATTTCTTAAATTAACGGTACAATCAGTTAGACAGAATTGTTACTATAATGATATGCCAATCTTTATATTTGCTGAGAATTGTACGGATGGTACGAATGATTGGTTGGCAGAAAACTCTGATAGGCTTGGTATTGAGTATCATATAGAAACTGATAATGTAGAACAACGTGGTATCGGTGGTGGTATTGATTTATGTGTAAGTCATGTCAAGACCGAGTTTGTAAATATATTACATTCAGATTTTTGGGTAGGTCCCAATCAAGATATCGAACTACTGAAGTTATATGATGATATAAAACCTAGTGAAAGATTGATTGCTTCATCATTCAGAGTTCAACCAAACATATTTCCTAATGATCCTCCTTACAGACCTGGCACCGTGTTCGTTGATTTAGATGAGTTTGGTTGTCATGATACTGATTTTGATGGTGACCATTTTGATAATTGGTCTAATGAATTTACAAAAGATAATGATATACGAGTTAGAAAAGCTGGTGGTGCTGGATACTTCTGTAGAGTAGAAGACCATATTCATATTGGTGGAAACGATCCTAGATTTGAACCTATGTATTGGGAAGATAAGGATTTATTTTCACGTATGCAGATGGAAGACTATAAGTTTGTAATGACAAGTAAATCTCTTATCTGGCATTTTACTTCAAGGACATCAAGATTTCCTAATGGTACAAAGACCTTAGATAATAATAAAAGACCACCTCATTTAGTAGAGTGGGAGAGAAGAGCAACACAAAGATTTGTAGAGAAGTGGGGTAGATTACCAATAGAAGATAAAGATACTTTTGTTGTACCGATAACTGGTACAGATAACCCTAATAGAATAGAGTGGCCATTTTGAATAAAACATTAATAATAGGTAGTGGTGGATATATAGGTTCACGACTTTCAAGAGAAATAAGAGCTGATGGAGTTGACATTAATTGGTTTAAGAAAGGTAAAGATGATATTGATTTCAAAAACCTAAGTAGAGAATATTATTCAGAGTATGATAATATAATTTTACTTGCTGGACACTCAAGCGTCAAGATGTCTGAGGGTAGTTTAAACAGTTGTTTTAATAACAATGTTAGAAACTTTGTTGATTTATTAGAGAAGTTAGATAATCAGAAATTGATTTATGCCAGTTCATCAAGTGTATATGGTTCGGTTGGTGGTAAGACAGTTAATGAAAAATACTTTGGATTTGAACCATACAATCAGTATGATATATCTAAACATGTGGCAGACTTGTATGCTCAAAAGTCTGATGTTGAGTATTATGCTCTAAGGTTTGGAACTGTAAATGGATACTCTTCATTTTTAAGAAGTGATGTGATGATAAACGCTATGGTCAATAGTGCTTTAACTGATGGTCATATTAAACTTTACATCAAGGATACGATGAGGCCAATATTAGGTATAAATGATTTATGTGGAGCAGTAAAAACTATCGTAGAATCCGATGAAGACAAGAGGGGGCTATATAATTTAGCATCATTTAATAAAACTGCTGAACAGATTGCTTATGAAGTGGCTGATGTGATGGGTGTTGAAGTTATAGAGTTTGAGGCTGATCCTACACAAGTAAAAAATAAGAATCAAACCAAAGCCTACAATTTTTCAATATCAACGTTGAAGTTTAGAAAGGCATTTAAATATAAGTTCCAAGATACCGTTGAGGGATTAACTGTAGAATTACGAGATAAGTGGGATGACATGAAGAAAACAGATAGAAGTGGAGTGGTTGAATATGAGTGATTATAAATCATTGAATAGATGTTTATGCTGTGATTCCAAAAACATAGATGTATTATTAGATTTAAGTGAACAACCACTTGCTAATTCATATCATGACAACACCAACGAGATGGATAAATATCCACTTGGAGTAAATTTATGTGATGAGTGTTATCATATTCAGTTAACTCATGTTGTCAATCCTGATTTATTATTCAAGGATTATCTGTACGTTAGTGGCACCACAAAAACTCTACACGGTAATATGAAATGGTTTGTTGATTATGTGCTTGAACAAACTACATTTGGTAAAGGTAATAGTGTATTGGATATCGCTTGTAATGATGGAACACAATTAAATTATTTTAAAGACAAGGGTTTTAAAACTTATGGTGTCGATCCTGCTAAAAATTTACATAAGTTAAGTTCAAAAAATCATGAAGTTGTTTGTGATTACTTTCGTGAGGGGTGGTCATCTTTTGGATTAATTGATGTTATTGTAGCACAAAACGTATTTGCTCATAATAGCAATCCAAAAGAATTTTTGGATGAGTGTGAAGCGATAATGCATGATGATTCTGTCCTTTATATACAAACATCTCAGGCTGAAATGATATTGAATAATCAATTTGATACAATTTATCACGAACATGTTTCATTTTTTAATATAAATTCATTTGTTAAATTGACAGAAAGAACAAAATTAAATTTGATTGATGTAATAAAAACACCAGTACATGGGATAAGTTATTTATTTAAATTAAGTTTGAATAAATCTACAGGTAAACAAAGAGTTAATAATGCCTTAGAGGTTGAAAGACAAAGGGGATTATATAGTAAAAAGACTTATGATGCTTACAAAGAGAACGTCACAAAAATTGTAGAGGATTTTAAGAAAATAGTTAGTGACTCTAAAAATGAAGGTTATACATTAGTTGGTTACGGAGCAGCTGCTAAGGGTATGACATTCTTGAACTTTGCTGATATTAAGTTGGATGTAATTATAGATGATAATGAATTAAAACACCACCTTTATACACCAGGTACAAATACTATTATTAAACCAAATGGGTTTTTAAAACAATATAAAGAAAATGATAAACTGTTATTCATTCCATTGGCTTGGAATTTTTATGATGAAATACAAGAGAGAATATTGGAGACACGAGACAATAAAAACGATTGGTTTCTAAGGTATTTTCCAGAAGTTAAATTGGAGAGAAGATGAGCTACATAACAAACATAGACACACTTTCAGCACTATTGGATAGATTAATATCCGAGAACATAAAATTATATTTCTTTAAAAAAGATGGTGTTGATGAAAACATCCAACATCAAGAGAAAGTTATATCTGAGATAAAAGAAAGATTATTTATATTGTTTGATGATGTTTATCGTGACGGTAAATATGATTACATATCAGAGAAAAGAACTTATAAACCAGATGATATCGTAGAAACTCTTGAAGAATTAATTAACAATGACATAACTACTGGCGAGGGAGATAGAGCTAATTTAAAAGAAGCTACATCAGATAACCCATCAATGGAACATTTTACAAGAAACCATAAGTTGATTAGAAAGGCTAATGAGAACAGAGCAGCCTCTAAAAATAAACTAGACGACCAATTTAAAGGATTTATAGAAGATGTATAGGAACTCAAAAGCTGTAGAGTATATAAGTGGTAAGGATAAGGTATTGGAATGGGGTAGTGGATTAAGCACATTACATTGGATGAAAGTTGTTAATACCCTTGTTTCAATAGAACACAATGATGGGTGGTATGATAAGATAGCACCAGATGTTAATGATAATGTAGAGTATTATCATGTCCCACCTCATGTACAAAAAGATGATGATGAGTTAGAAGAACATGTTGGTGATTTATTGTCTCGTGCTAATGATACACTAGAGATTGATGATAAGACTTATTGGAATACACGAGACCAATTCGATTGGCATTGTGGTATAGATTATATAAGAAAACCATTTGAGTTAGAGCATCGTGATTATGATGCTGTTATTGTTGATGGTAGATGTAGAGTTATGTGTGCTTATGTGGCTAAATATTTAATTAAAGACGGTGGTTACTTGCTGTTTGATGATTTTCAAAATAGAACATATTATCATGGTATTTTAAAATATTATGAAGTCGTAGATTACTCTTCCTTAGATAGCGATAAAACAATGTGTGTTTTAAAATTAAGGAAAGACGAATTGTGGGGTGATGAAGTGGTGGAAGAGTCAGAAGAATTGTATTCAAAATATGCTCAAAGTACAGGAAAAGTAAGGTAATGAAAACAATTCAAATTAATTGTGAATTTGCTTCCGAGTTAGCCTGTGTTATACCTTATGCTTATTGGTTACATAAAAATAATCAATTAGAAAAGGTTATAACTAGTAAAGGTATGAAACCATTTTATTACTTTTGTGAAGATGTAGAGGAGAAATTTCAATTTAGAACAATTGATACAAATAACAATGGGTTAAGGAATATCCCAAATGATTGGATTCACCATAGTGAAGGTCAAGCCTATGGGAACTTTTTTACGGAGGAACAAAAAGCTGAGGCAAATGGTGTTTTAAATTATTCACAATGGACTCCACCTCCATACTCAGAGTATTATAGTTCAAATGAGTTTGATGATTTAAAACCGTATGTTGTCATAAACAATAATTATAATATAGAGTTTGGAAATGATATAACAGAATCAAGAAGATATTTTAATTTACAAACGCTTAGTGAGATTTTTCTCTATCTACAAGAAGCTGGTTATAATGTGATTTACAAAAGACCTAATAATACAGAATTTGCACCCGACCAAAATGAAATGGTTACCTTACGAGGTGGTTATGAGTTTTCAGAAATTACCGATCAAGGAACGATGAGTGATTATCAATTATGTGATTACTATGATAATGTGTATAATATGAATCAAATGAAATACGATAACTATAATGAATTTCAACTAAAGTTATTTTCAAACGCTGATGGTTTCATAACTAATAATGGCGGCGGTGGAATTTTGTCTTGCTATTTTGGTAAAAAAGTGTTATTTTATGTACCACATGGCAAGGAATTAAGAAAGGATTATTTGACTAAAGATAATTCTTATGTAAAGAAATTATCCAATTCGGATATAAATGTCATATTTGATTATGCTGACACGAATGACTATACTGAATTAATCAATAAGGTAAGAGGGGTATTTAAGTGAAAATAGAATTTGATGTAACCTTACAATGTAATTTTAGTTGTTTAAATTGTAATAGACATAGTAACTTTAATGATTTAAAATCACCACTTACTGGTGATAAGACGGTTGGCGTGAACCTTTATCAAAATACAGACGTTGCTATAGAAAAGGTTAAACAATTTATTGAAGATGTGAAGACTAATACAACAATAGACCGAATTCATTTAATTGGTGGGGAGCCATTAGTTCATCCTCACATGGATGAGCTGTGTGATTTAATACGAGAAGAACTTTGGGGAACTCATGTAAAGGAAATATTAATAATATCAAATATTCATCCAAGGATGTTGAAGAAAAATACCCTTGATAGTCCTGAAAATCTAATTAGATATTTTCCGTGGAGCCGTATGGCTTTTATGGATTTGGAACATATTATGGGATTTGCTCATGTTATGTTAAAAGTTATGGCTGAGTATATGAAAGACAATAACTTATCACCTGAGGAATTTATACCTGAAATTGATAGTTTACAAATTCCACTAGGTCAACCAGATGGTAAGTCTCAAAAAGATACTAACCTACGAGAAATTTTAGAGGGAACTTATAAATTACCGAAGGGAGATAAGAGAGTACAATTCAGTTTCTTTCATGGTATACCAGTAATTAATTACAAACCATTATCAGCAAAAGCTGAAGAACATAGATGTACTCTGGTTGCTCCTTATGATACGGGACAAGAAGTATTAGAGACATGTGAAGTACCTAATCATTGTGGGATTAATTATTCATTTGATGGATACTGGCCATGTTCTAATGGTTCTGCCATAGCTAGATTGTTTCATCTTGAAGATAGATACAGACGTGATACTTTACCTGATTCAATAACTGAATGGGATGGTATTGATGAAAATGGAGTTGCTACAATAAAATCAGATGGAATGTGGGATTTGTGTAAGTTATGTCAAGTTGCTGCTAAAGTTCCATTGGATGAGAAAGACCATGGCAGACCAATATCTATAAGCTATCGTAAAGCTTTAGGACTAGAGGGTAATGAAAAAGTATCTGATTTAGTAATAGATGGGCATAAAAAGAAATTAGCTAAAAATCCATCATTTAACAAAGAGGTGTAAGTTGAAGTTAAAACAAAAAATAGGTGTGGTTGGAAATGGTTTTGTAGGTGGAGCAGTTAAGTTTGGTTTTTCACCACAAGTTGGTTGTGATGCTGAAGTCAGAGTCTATGATATAAATCCAAGTAAATCAACACATACATTAGAAGAAACAGTAAATGAATCTGATTTTATATTTCTATCAGTACCAACTCCAGCAAATAAAGATGGTTCTGTTAATATTGATGTTTTAGATAAGGCACTAAAAGACATTGATAACGTACATACAAAAAAGAAGACAAATGTTATACTGATTAGATCAACTGTAACACCTGGCACTACAAGAGAGCTACAAGCTAGTTATTCACAATTAAATATATTGTTTAATCCTGAGTTTTTAACGGAGAGGAGTGCTAACTTTGACTTCATAAATCAATCTCGTTTTATAATTGGTAGTAGTGAGCAGTCATTGAGTCAGCTTAAAGCTAAACATTTACAAGAATTATTCCAGGAGAGGTTCGGACATAGTATTTCTATTATGCTGACTAATTATGAGACTGCTGAAATGATTAAGTATATGAACAATTGTTTTTTTGCTACTAAGGTATCGTTTATGAATGAGATGTATCAGTTAGCTAAAAAGGCTAACGTTAATTGGGAAGATGCCGTTAGTGGGTTTGTAAATGATGGTCGAATAGGTCACTCGCATTTGGGTGTGCCAGGTCATGATGGTAGATTTGGATTTGGTGGTAGTTGTTTTCCAAAGGATGTACAAGCACTAATTAACTTTGGTGAGTCTAGCGGTGTAGATATGAAGGTATTAAGGGGTGTTTGGGAGAAGAACCTAGAGGTTAGACCAGAACAAGATTGGAAAGAACTAAAGGGAAGAGCGGTAATAGATGGATAAATTACAAGAACTATTAACTATTACTATGGAAGAATGTGGTGAGTTAATTCAAGCATGCAGTAAAGCCATAAGGTGTGATACATACTATGATAACGATAAGTTATTAGAAGAGGTTGGTGATGTTATGTGTATGATAGAATTATTACATGAATATGATTTAATCAGCTATACTGATATTGAAAAAAGAATAAAAGTTAAAAAACAAAAATTAAAAAAATGGAGCAGCTTATATGAGTGATAGGGTAATAAGTTTTATACAACCAAGTAGAAACAACCTAAAGTATCTGAAATGGTCTTACAATAGTATCAGAAAAAACTTAGGTTATAGGCACGAGATATGTTGGGCTGATGATTTTTCTGATGATGGGACTTGGGAATGGATGCAAGAGATTGCTGAGAAAGATGGGAATGTAAAGATACATCGTAACGATGGTCCTACTCGTTTAGGTCATACAATACTTTACGATACATTAGTAAATGAATATGCTACAAGTGATATCGTAATGATTTATCACGCTGATATGTATGCTTGTCCTGGTATGGATGAGGCTGTATTGGAAAAGCTTACGAGAGGAAGTGTTGTATCTGCTACTAGAATAGAACCACCACTACATCCTGATGGTCCTGAAAAGGTATTAAAAGACTTTGGTATAGAACCCGAAGAGTTTGATGAACACGGGTTGTTGAAATGGGTAGAAGTAATGGCCGAACAAAGCCTTGACTCAGGAGAAAAGTATACACGAGGTATCTTTGCTCCGTGGGCTATGTATAAAGAAGATTTTCTTGCTATAGGTGGACATGATTCATTATATGCTCCACAATCAAAAGAGGATTCAGATATATTTAATAGATTTGTATTGGCTGGTTATAGACTAACACAGACTTGGCAAGGATATGTGTATCACATGACCTGTCGTGGTAGTAGATTTGCCGATGGAGCTATAAGAAATCCTAATGGTCAAGTCTTCATGAAAGGTCGTGAAACTGATGAGTGGTTGAAACAGAATGAAAGAAGCACTCGTAACTTCATTCGTAAGTGGGGGCATTTTGTAAAACACGATGCGTATATGATGCCAATAATACCACCGAAGTATAACATAGGGTTCGTGGTAACGAATTGTAATAATGAGATATTAAGGTCATTAGAACCTTGGTGCTCAGATATCTATGGTGATTGGGTAGGTCATAAAGGATTTGATGTAAATAAATACATTGATGAAGAGCAACCTGATACTGATTTTGATTTAAAGAGCAGGATACATTCAAATCACATGAATCCAACGAATGATATTGTGATGCATATTGATTGTTCAAAGTTAAATCAACAAAACTTTCAGATATTAACACAATTATCAGAGATACTAAAAGATTCAGCTGAAATCGGTGTGTTTGAGTTGGATATCTTTAGTGTAACGGTTAAGAATTTAAAAACATACGAAAAAGAATTAGTCGTTTGTTCAAAATAGTGATATTTATATATGTAATAGGAGTTATATGATGAATAAATTAGGTTTATATATTAACAATTTAATGTCCACCATAAAAAATACGGAAGAAAAATCATATCTACGAGAGTTAGCTCTTGAAGAATTAAAAAAGTTACAAGATGATGTAGCTGGATTTATCTTTGAGTGGGTAGAGGAAATAGATACTTTACCTGTATTTGAAGCGGACATCGACAATGCTGTTAAAGACGCTTACATGGAACGTTGGACTTGTAGTGTATGCGAAGAGCATACCCATGAAGTAAATTATGATTACCTTTCAGGCACAGACCATTTAGAGTGTGTGTCAGAAAAGACAGAAAAAAAACACAACAAACAAACCGAATTGGAGTTCGATAATGAATGAAGAACAATTAAAAGTATTAACTAAAATTAGAAATGCTGTAGATGACCTGTATGATAAGTTAGGAGTTGAGTTATACAAGAAGAATTCAGCAGCTAAAGTTAGTTATGAAAAAGTAAATCCTACAGACTTAGTTGAAGAGAACTTAGGGTACATAGTTAAAAATCTAAATAAACTAAAGAATGAGGAATTATAATGGCAAACAATCATGTTAAAGATAGATATGATCCTCCAAGTATTGGTACTGATTATGAAGAACAATTGTATGGTGATATAGTTGCTGGTGAGATTTTTAGATTAAGACCTGATGATCGAGATAAGGTTTATCGTAAGGTAGACGAAACTAGATGTCATGATATTAAAGAAAACCAAACAACTCAATTTAATGCGATAGCTAAGGTATATGTCAAGTCGTAACTTTCAAAAACCTATTAAGATTCCTGGTAGACACCAGGCTATAACTAAGAAAATGATTGAGGATGCTCAAGAGCAAACTAAATCTAATTCTGAAGCATCACGGTGGTTAGGTATTAATTACCTAACTTATCGTAAATATGCTAAGCTGTATGGCGTATGGGAACAACACTTAAATCAAAAGGGTGTTGGTATCAAAAAGGGTTATGGTAAGTATAGAAAGACATTAGATGAGTTGTTATCTACAACCAGAAAAGTAAAGCTAACCAAAGGATACTTGAAAAAAAGATTAATCCAAGATGGTTGGACACAAGAAGAATGCAGTAATTGTGGTTATAATGAAATAGTTATGTCCAAAGATAACGTTGCATTAATAATAGATTTTAAAGATGGAGTTAGTAGTAATACGACATTAGATAATATCAGACTACTATGTCCAAATTGTTACTTATCATTTAATGGACGATTTCCATCGTCAGGAGAATTTTACAAATGAAGAAAAAAGCTGTATTAATTAAAGATTTTTATAATGAAAATGGAACTTTGCACGTAAACGAAGTTGTCACGATAGAAGAAGAGTACAAGGGACAGGCTAGAGTTTTAAATAATATGGGACAAATATTTGTAATACCTAGGCATATTTTAAAAGAAATTCCTTGACACTTGTTGTTTTTATTCGTATATTAAGGTATGGAAAAAAACAATAAATTCAAAAGATTAGAAGCCCGACTAATGGCTTGGGCTGAGAAAAATAAATATCCAACTAATCCAGGTAATCCTGGCACCGATTATGTCATACCAGATCATACTGATAGAAATAAGTCGTGGAAAGAAGATTTAAAACTTATTTACAGATTTGAACGTGATGGATTAACACCAGTTAAAATAAAGTTCTTGAATATGTTGTGGAGGGTTTACCTATGAGAAAGGTTATAAATTGCTTAGTAAATCACAATGAAGTGATAACTAAAAAGTTAAAAGAGGTATCAGTTGAAGAGGGATTGGTTATTGCAGAAGAATTATTTCAAATACTTAACAAAAGAGGGGACGGCATTGGGTTGGCAGCTAATCAAGTGGGAATTGATGCACAAGTGGCCATTGTCAATGTTCGTGAACCTTTGGTACTCATCAATCCGAAGATTATATCGAAGAAAACTGAGATTAGTTTTGTTGAAGGTTGTTTATCTTTCCCTAGCCGCACAATACGAACCAAACGATACGAAACAATAGAAGTAAAAACTGCTCAAGAAGAAGGCAGTTGGATATTTAGTGGATGTGATAAGGGTGCCGATGGAATGGGTTTTTATGTCCAAAGGTCTTTTGAAAATGCTAAAAGGATAAAAGATAAAGAAATAAGAACACTAGAAGCAGTTTGTGTTCAACATGAAATTGACCACCTGATGGGTAAGACCATTCACGAGAGGGAGAAGAAGTTAGAACCTGTTGTTAGTGATAAGAAAATAGGTAGGAATGATCCTTGTGGATGTAATTCAAGTAAAAAATATAAAAAATGCTGTGGGAGAAATTAAATGATTAGACATATAATCAGACCACTACTACAAGAGATTTATCAACCAGATGGTTGGAAGATGTTAACCTGCTGTATGTTATTGAATCTAACAAATAGAAAACAAGTGGATACAATCAGAGATGAGTTGTTCAAACGATACCCTACACCAAAGGATATGATGAATGCTAATCAATCAGAACTAGCAGAGTTATTGAAACCATTGGGATTATATAACAGACGAGCCAAGTCATTGAAGAGAATGAGTGAAGGTTATGTTAAAGGATTTAAGTCTGTTGATGAGTTATATGGAATAGGTCAGTATGCTAAGGATTCATGGGAAATATTTCAGAACAATAACAGAAAAGTAAATCCAACAGATAAGGTTTTGATGGAATATTTAAGAGTGACATGAGTAAGAAAAAGAAAACTAAATATTCTAATGCTGGCAAGGGTGACAAAAGTAGAATAACTGATAAAGAAAAATTTGATAAGAATTGGAATAAGATTTTTGGTAAAAAGAAAAAGAAGATAAAGAAAAATGATAAAAAAAATACTAATTAGTTTAATCATATTAAGTCTAACTTATGGTCAGTACATTCCTGTAGTACCAGAGTTAGTTCCGTATCAAATCGTTCCAATAGATCCAGAACCTGATTGTAGGTTAGAGGTTGGCATCGTATTGTTACACCCATATGATTTTCAAGATATGGCAACGCCACAGGAGAGAGAGACTTTAGAGGTTATTTATAAGAGAATAGGATATGAGGTAGTTAACCCGAGTAGGAGTGCTGGTATGTTTCAGATTGATAATAAGTTGTACCATTTGATTAGGATACCCTATACGGCTGCTTCAGAGCATTCTGAATTGGATTGGAATTAAAAATGAATAAATGGGATAGAGTAGAGAAAAAATCAAGAAATCACGAAAATGAAATTTCTGTAATATATGTAAAAATTGCTTGTATGTTGATAACAATGTGTGTATATTTTTACTATCTATTTAGGTAATATCTTTAATATTTATACAAAACAATGGTGACTAAATGAAAAGAGAAAGAGTTTATAAAACACAAATAGGTTCTATACCAAAAATAGTAAATAACTTTAGCCCTATGACAGATAACCAAAAGTTATTTCATACGAAGATTGGTGATTTTAACAATCAATTAGTTTTATGTCATGGTATAGCTGGAACAGGTAAAACCTATGTATCTATCTACAAAGCACTACAAGATATTTTACGTAGAGGCACACCATATGAAAAACTAATCATTATCAATCCAACCGTTGATGTTGGTAACGAGGATAAGCTAGGGTTTCTACCAGGTGAACTATCTGCTAAGATACAGCAATACAATGAATCCACGTTCACTATATTGGATAAGATTATCGGTAGGGGTAGAGCTGGTAAGATGATTCAAGACAACAAGATAGAGATAGGCGTGTTGAACTTCTTACGTGGTGTTAACTTAGAGAATTGCTACGTGATATTAGATGAAGCACAGAATGTATCACCTATGCAAATCAA
>Ga0209279_10000443_pt1 | contig 27258 bp, 26 predicted proteins | sample CoawatmetaG00DNA_3_FD_187508 | JGI IMG/M metagenome (GOLD analysis project Ga0209279, IMG submission 187508) | Marine microbial communities from the West Antarctic Peninsula - Coastal water metaG006-DNA (SPAdes) (version 2) | ecosystem: Environmental > Aquatic > Marine > Coastal ... | reverse complement strand
AATCCGGACAGCGTTTGCGTCTGAGCTTGCCCGGTGGCGGCGGATACGGTGATCCTACAAATCGCGCGCCCGCGCTCATAGCCGCAGACTTGGCCGCAGGTTTAATCAGCCCACAAGATGCCAAGGCCGACTATGGCTACGCTACCGACGATGACTAAGGTGATCGTTGTTGTTGGCGCGGGCATCGTTGGTGTGTCGACCGCGATTTGGTTGCGACGCGCAGGGCATAATGTGACGCTCATAGATAAGGGCGCGCCGGGTATGGGGGCGTCTTACGGCAATGCCGGATTGCTGGCGCAATGGGCCGTTGTGCCTGTCACGACGCCAAAGCTGTGGCGTGATGCGCCACGCTACTTGATGGACCCAAACAGCCCGCTTTTTGTGAAATGGAGGCATGTGCCGCGCATGTTGCCGTGGCTGGCGCAATATATGCGCAACGCGACCAATAAGCGGACACGCGAGATTGTTAGCTCGATTAGCCCGTTATTGCTTGATGCCGTTGATCAGCACAGATCGTTGATCCAAGGCACGCCTGTCGAAAACTGGGTCCGCGACAGCAAGATGACCTTTGTTTACCGCAACCGTGCGGGCTTTGATGCCGATGCCTATGGCTGGCAGTTGAAGGCGCATGCGGGCCTGACGCCGACCGTCATCACGGGCCAAGCGGTGCAAGAAATTGAACCGATCCTTAGCGCCGATCACCGCTGTATTGCCGTGTTAGAAGGGCAGGGCCATGTCACCGATCCCGGCCGGTATGTCGCGTCGCTGGCGCAGTATTTTGAGACGCTTGGCGGTCGTGTTGTACGTGCCGAAGTCCGCGATTTACAAAAAGGATCGGACGGGCAGATCACATGTGTCCAAACCGATCAGGATCATTTTGACTGCGATGCGGCTGTGATTACTGCGGGCATATGGTCCAAAGAACTGACCCGTAAACTGGGCCTGCGCATCCCATTGGAGGCCGAACGCGGTTATCATGTGATCTTTGAAAATCCCACCGAAGCGCCACGCAATCCGATGATGATGGTTGATGGCAAATTCGGTGTGAACGCGATGGATATGGGTCTGCGCTGTGCGGGGACTGTGGAATTGGGCGACCATCATGCAGGGCCAAGTACCGCCCCAATTGCATTGCTGAAAAAGCATGCAGCGGCTGCGTTTCCGCGCATGACATTTAGTGGCACGCAGGAATGGATGGGCTTCCGCCCCTCGACGCCGGATAGCATGCCATTAATTGGGGAGCTTGGGTCGAGCGGAATTTTCGTGGGTTTTGGTCATCAACATATCGGACTGACTTCGGGCCCTAAAACTGGACGCATCCTGGCACAAATGATTAGCGGACAGCATCCAAACATGGACCTGTCCGCTTTTGATCCAGCCCGTTTTAGCCGCTGATCAATCGCCGTCGGCGACGCCTGCTTGGTTGATCCTTGCACGGCGCGCACGGTAACTTGGCAGCACAATCAGGATCGCGGCGATAACCAACAATCCCATCGTCATTGGACGTTCCCAGATAAACGCGATGCCATCATATAACTGCATCGACCGCGAGAAGTTATCTTCCAACATGCCACCCAAAATGAACCCAATCAGCAGCGGTGCCAGCGGATAATCCGCGAATTTTAGCGCCGTCGCACAGATGCCAAATCCGACAAGAATCAACAGCTCTGTGGCGTTGTTTTGCCCAATATAGGCCCCCATCAAGGTAAAGAATAGAATGAACGGTATCAGATAGTTGCGCGGCACCATGAGCACCTTGGCGATGTAAGGGATCAAGGGCAGGTTCAAGACGAGTAACACCAGATTTCCGATATACATCGAGATGATAACTGCCCAGAAAATCTGCGGCTCATCAATCATCAGGCGCGGGCCGGGTGTGACGTTCAGCGCGATCAATGCACCCAACAAAATCGCCGTTGTGCCAGATCCCGGAATGCCGAGCGTCAACAGCGGTACAAACGATCCGGTACAGGCCGCATTGTTTGCGGTTTCGGGCGCAGCGAGCCCTTTGATCGACCCTTTGCCGAACAATTCTTGTTCTTCCTTGGTCGCGATGTTGCGTTCAACCGCGTAGCCCAAGAAGCTGGCGATCGTCGCACCCGCACCTGGCAGGACGCCGATGAAGAAACCTTGCAGCGACTGCCGACCAATAACGGGTGCAATGGCCCATGCCTCGGCGCGGGTGATGCGCATATCTTTGATGTCGCCCGATCCGCTGTCCTTCATTTCGCGCGGTTTGAGCACAAGGAAAAGCGCCTCAGGTAACGCGAACATCGCCATCGCCAGCGTGATAAACCCGAACCCTGATTGCAGGTCCATAATGCCCATGGTGAACCGTGGCAGATTGAACAGCGCGCCTTCGCCGACGGTCGCCATGATCAACCCTAGTGTGGTCATCATAATTGCCTTGGCGACTTGGCCAGTGCCAGCGAACGCTGCGATGGCTGATAACCCGACGACCATCAGCGCGAAGTATTCCGCCGAATGGAACAGCAATGCGACCGACGACAGCATTGGCGCAAAGATCATCAACAGGATCGCCCCAATTGTCCCGCCGCAGAAACTTGCGATCGCCGCGATGGTCAGTGCCTTGCCCGCTTTGCCTTGTTGGGTCATCGGGTAGCCGTCAAAGCTGGTGGCAACGGTACCCGCGACACCGGGTGCATTAAGCAGGATAGACGATGTCGAGCCGCCAAAGATCGCGCCGTAATAAACGCCAGCAAGCAAGATCAGCGCCGCAGATGGGTCGCCCATCGATATTGCGACTGGGATCATGATCGCGATTATCGACATTGGTCCAAGACCTGGCAACATGCCGATGAACGTGCCGATCAAGCAACCGCCAATGACAACGAGAATCATCTTAAGTGAAAGGGCCGTTTGCAGGCCAATAAGCATTCCTTCAAGCATCGATCAGCCCCCCAGTCCGAGTAAAAAGCCCGGCAGTGGGCGCATGTAAATTTCCAACACTTGGGACACCAGATACCAGACCGAGAACGCGGCGATCAACCCGACAGGGATCATCACATGCCATTTGCGCTCGCCCAAAATGAACGCGCCGATGATCAGGAAGCCGGATGTCGCGACCAAGAACCCAAACGGGCGCAATGTCAGCGCGTAGATGACCATGAGGGCGAGCAGCGCGATCGCTTGGCCGAGCTTGTATTCGTGCAAGCGGCGGTAATCGATGTCGCCCACCTTGAACTCGGATTTCTCGAGGCCAAACAAGGTGACCAACGCGGCACCTATACCCAGCACGGACAATGCCTTGGGGAATGTGCTGGGCCAAATTGGGTTACGTTGCATGAATGGCGCAAGGCCCTCATCCATCGTGAACCACGCAGCATAGCCATAGGCCAAGCAGATGCCGAGTAAAATTAGTGAGATCCAACGATCAAGCGCCATAACGCATTCCCCCCCAAGAGTTTATGAAACGGGGCAGCGCAGTTTCCCGCGCTGCCCCGTCGTGAAACTCTTGGCCTTTACAGGAAGCCGAGCTTTTTCATCAGATCGCCAATCACAGTTTCTTGGGCTTCCAAGAATGTGCGGAAATCATCGCCGGAGTTGTGGATGTTGACCCAGCCGTTACGGGCGCGGACTGTTTCCCACTCTGGTGTGTCGTACATCTGCTCGAGTGCTGCCTGGTACTGTGCGGTTTTTTCGGCCGACAGACCTGGTGCACCAAAGAAGCCACGCCAGTTCACAAACTCAATGTCGATGCCTTGCTCGTTCATCGTCATCGCATCAGGGGCCGCTGCAATGCGCTCTGGTGATGTAACGCCGATGATTTTGACTTCGCCTGCATTTGCCAGATCAACCGCTTCTGAAAAACCAGTCGACAGGGCTGCGATTTCACCCGACAACAGGGCTGCCATGGCTTTGCCGCCAGCATCGTAAGGGATATATTTTACGTCCAGCGCGTCTTTGCCGGCTGCTTCCATTGTCATGGCTGCAACAAGGTGGTCCATGCCGCCTGGAACTGATCCGCCGCCGATAGCTGTCGAGGATGCGTCAGCATCATACGCTGCGACCAGATCGGCCATGGAATTCAGCGGGCTGTCTTTGCCGACAACGATGGCTGCATAGTCACCGATCGTGCCTGCGACCAATGTGAGGTCACGGAAGCTTTGTGGAAACACGCCAGTCAAGGACCGGATCACGATTGGGGTCGAGTTGACCATCAACGTACCTTCGTTGCTGTCTGCGTTCTCGATCATATACGCAATTGCAACACCGCCGCCACCGCCGGACATGTTTTCATAAGATGCAGACCCAACGAGGCCCGCGTTGGTCAGGGCTTCGCCTGTACCACGCGCAGTGCCGTCCCAGCCGCCGCCAGCGCCGCCCGGAATGATAAAGTGAATGCTGTCCACGACTTGGTGTCCATCAGCAAATGCCGCTGGTGCGCCCAAAGTCATTGCAGCAACTGCTGCGCTCATCAGGGCACGACGGCCCAGTTTCAAAGTTGTCATTGTAATTCCTCCCATTTGACAACTGCCCGTAGTGCGGGTCAGTTGGCATTAAGCAATCACGGCAACCTGACATAAACCTGTCATGCGAAAAATTAGGCTCATCGTTCATGAAATTCCTGCTGATCGAAGATAATTATGATCTAGCTCAAGCCATCTGCGCACGCATGCAACTGGACGGCCATGTCATTGATCATGCTGGCACAATCGCCGATGCGATTGCGTTCTCAGACAGTGGTGATTACGATCTTATCTTGCTTGATGTGATGCTACCTGATGGCGACGGGCGTGACTTTTTACGGCAGCACCGCGCGAGCAAAGGTGCTACCCCAATCATTGTTTTGACCGCCCGTAGTCAGGTGTCGGATAGAATCAGCCTGCTTGATTTGGGCGCGGATGACTATGTGACCAAACCCTTTGACCATGCCGAACTTGAGGCGCGTTGCCGGGCTGTTTTACGCCGCAAGGCTGGGACGGCGCAAACTGTGACCCGCGTTGGCGATGTCGCATTTGACCCGGTTGCAGGGGTGCTGACGGTTGGCGAAACCTCCGTCAGTTTGCGCAACAAAGAGCTGCGCCTGCTAGAGGTTCTGTTCAACGCACCGGGTCAAATTTTCCCCAAGCAAAAGCTGGTGGATCGGCTGTTTTCATATGACGACGATGTGTCCGAGAATGCGATCGAGGTTTATATCGGCCGCCTGCGCAAGCACCTTGAAGGGTCGCAATTGCAAATTTCTACGCACCGCGGCCTTGGCTACAGGTTAGATCATGACTGAAGCTGTTCGCGTCTCTGGGTCGCTCCGCAATCGCTTGGCGACGACGCTTATTGGGGGCGCGGCGGTGCTCGCGATATTGCTGTTTTTCGTGGTGCGTAGCTACGCAGCCCAAATCGCGCAACAGGGCCAAGACAGCATTCTAGGCGCATCGGTCACGTCGATTCTGGATGCGGCCAGCGTGCAAGACGGGCGGATCGAAGTTGATTTTCCCTATGCCTCATTTTCGATGCTCGGGACGGATTCAGACGACCGAATTTTCTATGCAATTTACCAAGATGACCAACTTCTGTCTGGATATGACGGTTTGCCGACTGTTAACCCGAAGGTTGGCGGTGACAGCAGTTACCGGACGGCCGAATTTCAAGACACTTCCGTGCGGCTTGCTGCGGCATCGCGCATGTTGATCGGAGCCGATCTGCGCACGCAATTGACCGTTTCTGTGGCTCAAACCCAAGACAGCCTGTCAGGAACGCTGAACCGAATTTCACGCAATGTGGCGATCTTTGGCACTGGGTTTTTCCTGTTGGTCGTACTGCTCGCATTCTGGGCGACATCAGCGGCGATTGGTCCTTTGGCGCGCCTGACCACATCGGTGGCGCGGCGTGGTCCGCAAGACTTGCGTCCTGTTGTCAGTCCGGTTCCGTCCGAAATGGTGCCGCTGGTGACGTCGTTGAACAGCCTAATGGCGCGACTTGATCAGTCGCTTGGCCGCAGCGAGGATTTTATCGCCGAAGCAGCCCACCGCGTTCGCACACCGCTTGCAACTGTCCGGTCCCACGCCGAGGCCACGTTGCAACGTGTTGATCGCGAAGAAAATCGCCAAGCGATGCGAGCCATGATCCGTGCAATTGACGAAAGCAGCCGTGCTGCAGGCCAGTTACTTGACCATGCAATGATCACGTTTAGGGCAGACCATCTTGATCGCCAAGACCTTGATTTGGTGGATCTAGTACAGGACCTTGCAGTGCGGCTGGGACCAATCGCTGACATGCGCGATGTGGACCTGCATGTTAATGCACCCGACGCGGTTCCTATCACAGGTGACGCGATTTTGCTACAAAATGCGATCCGCAATATTGTCGATAATGCGCTTAAATACGCGCCGCGCGAAAGCGTCGTGCATATCGACGTCACCACATCGCCAAGCCCACGTGTGACTGTGCGCGACGAAGGACCGGGGTTCCCCATCGGTGAAATCGGCGGCCTGTCGGATCGATTTGCGCGCGGTAGCAACGCTGACGGAATCATCGGATCAGGGCTTGGCCTGACAATTGCCCAAGATGTGGCCACAGCACATGGCGGTGCGCTCACACTTGGCAATCACCCAAAGGGGGGCGCATGCGTTATATTTTCGTTCTAGTAGCGGCGCTTTGGGCGCAGATGTCAGTTGCCCAAGATTGGGAAGACCAGCGTCTGTTTGGCGATGCGCAGGCGGTGCAAACGTTGCGAATACTGTCCAACACGGACACACGGTTTTTTGCGCCGATAATCGATAGCTTTTTGGCAGGGCGACCGGATGTTGCTGTGGCATATTTGGTCACAGGTTCTGCCGATCTTTACGATGTGTTTCGCGCGGCCCCAGCGGATTTTGATGTCGTCATATCAAGCGCGATGGATTTGCAATTCAAACTGGCCAACGACGGCTTTGCGTTGGCCGTTGACGGGACCGATCATCCGGCATGGGCGCAGTGGCGACAAAGCTTGTTTGCGTTCAGTACCGAGCCTGCGGCAATTGCGGTAAACCGTGCGGCCTTTGAAGGTGCTCCGCTGCCCGCGTCTCGCCAAGAACTGATCCAAGCGCTACGTGCCCGCCCCGAGGTATTTCGTGGCCGCATAGGAACGTATGATGTGCGCCAGTCAGGGTTGGGGTACCTGTTTGCCACGCAAGACGCGCGCGCATCCGAGACCTATTGGCGGCTGACAGAAGTCATGGGCGCATTGGATGCGCGGCTGTACTGTTGTTCGGGGGCGATGATCGATGACTTGGTCAGCGGCAAGATTGCGGTCGCGTATAACGTATTGGGCAGCTATGCGTCGGCGCGCAAGGACGCGGTTGCGCAGATCGAGGTAATTCTGCCATCAGATTTTCCGACCACAATGATGCGTAGCGCGTTTGTGTCTCGGGGTGCCGATTTACCAGACGTGGGCCGCGCGTTCATCCGCCACCTGACAGACTTGCAATCTGATCCGGTGCGCGCCGCGACATTCCCGCTGCCTGCATTGGATCAAAGCGGTCAACCGGCCATCACCCTTGACCCCGCGCTGATGACCTATTTGGACAGCTTAAAGCGGCGCACATTCTTGCAGGAATGGGAAAGTGCGATCATTCAGTAAAGCTACCATTGTGTTTTGTGCCAATTCTTGAACAACTGGCCGCAACAGTTGTTTGAAAAGGGGTCGACATGACCAAAATCACATTTCTTGGCTTAGGTGTTATGGGCTATCCGATGGCAGGTCACCTGAAGTCCGCAGGCCACGACGTCACCGTCTATAACCGGACTGCGTCCAAAGCCGATGCTTGGGTGGCGCAGCATGGTGGCGCGTCAGCGCCAACACCGCGTGAGGCCGCAATCGGTGCAGCGCTGGTGATCGCATGTGTCGGCAATGACAGCGATCTGCGTGGCGTCTGCCTTGGGCCGGATGGCGCGTTTGACGGCATGGACGCTGGCAGCATCTTTGTGGATCATACGACCGTATCGGCCGCCGTTACCCGTGCGCTTTATGATGCGGCAGCTGTGCGCGAGGTGTCGTTTGTGGACGCACCTATTTCAGGCGGCCAAGCGGGCGCGGAAAATGCTCAACTTTCGGTGATGTGTGGCGGGGATCAAGCTGCCTACGATCGGGCCGAGAATGTGATTGACGTCTATTCCAAGCTTTGCCGCCGGATTGGCGATAGCGGGGCTGGGCAGATGACCAAGATGTGCAATCAGATTGCCATTGCGGGACTGGTGCAGGGCCTGTCAGAGGCGCTGCATTTTGCTGATAAGGCCGGCCTTGACGGGGCTGCGGTGGTTGAGGTTATTAGCCAAGGGGCTGCGGGCAGCTGGCAGATGTCCAATCGGTATCAGACCATGCTGGCTGACGAATTTGAACACGGATTTGCAGTGGACTGGATGCGCAAGGATCTAGGAATTTGCTTAGATGCGGCTGATGAAAATGGCGCGAGCCTGCCCGTTACCGCGCTCGTTGATCAATTTTATAAGGACGTTCAAAAGATGGGCGGCAGCCGCTGGGATACTTCGTCGCTGTTCAAGCGGTTGCAAATGATGGGCTAAACCAAGGTTGCGATATGGCGCAGGGCGAATGCATAGCCCTGCGTCCCACAACCTGCGATGACCGCATTGGCGCGGGCGGATACGAACGAGTGGTGGCGAAATTTTTCGCGGGCGTGGATGTTAGTGATGTGTACCTCGATCACCGCACCATCAAACGCATTCAGCGCGTCCAAAATTGCGATGGATGTATGCGAATACGCGCCCGGATTGATCACAATGCCGACGCAGGTTTCGCGGGCCGCATGGATCATATCAACCAAGGTGCCTTCTGAATTTGACTGATCCATCTGAACTGTAATGCCAAGATCGGCGCTGATGGCAGTGAGCATAGTTTGCACATCGGCCAATGTTTCGGACCCGTATTTCGCAGGCTCGCGTTTGCCCAAAAGGTTCAGGTTCGGCCCGTTCAGGACAAGGATGTTTTTGGTCATTGGATCGTCCATCGCTGCAAGTTCGCTGTCTTTCTAGGCCCCATTACCCTGTTGCAGCAATGGGGGGCGCAAAAATTAGCTGCGGGTGTAGCTTGGCAGTTGCATCAACGCGGTGCGCAACGCGTCGCCCCAACTTTCCGATATCTCTTGAAAATACGCATCGTCAGCCTCAATGCGGGGCTGATTGGACACGATATAACTGTCGGTTTCATAGAGTTGCAGGTCAAGCGGCATGCCGACAGATAGGTTTGCTTTGATCGTGCTGTCAAACGACACCATTAGCAATTTTATGGCATCCTCAAACGACATATCTGGGTCATAGGCGCGGACCAAAATCGGCTTGCCGTATTTCGCTTCACCGATCTGAAAGAACGGCGAGTCGTCAGTGATTTCGATGAAATTCCCCTCGGGGTAGATCATAAACAGTGTCGGCAGGCCGCCTTTGATCTGGCCGCCAACAATCACGGACGCACGAAACTTTGATCCGGCGGTCGGGTGATCTGGGCTGCTGGTTTCGATAACTTCCTTCAGGGTCGCGCCAACTAGGCGGGCGACTTGGAACATGGTTGGCAGCTCTAGGATCGTCGGGTTGCGGTCTGGGGTGCTGATGGAACGTTCTTCTAGTAAGCTGATCAGCGATTGCGTCGTGGCCAGGTTGCCTGCCGTCATTAGCGTGATTACGCGCTCGCCGGGCACATCGAATGTGAACATCTTTGTCGTGACCGAGAAATTATCGACACCAGCGTTGGTCCGTGTGTCGGACATGAAAACAAGGCCGCTGTTCAGACGAAGGCCGACGCAATAGGTCATTGAAGAAATCCGGTTGTTAGGACACTGATCGCCTAGTTATTGCTGAATCTGCACAGACACAATCATCGATTCCGTCGCAGTACCCAGACGGACTCCCGTAATCGGCGCCGCATCGCGTGAATCGCGGCCAATTGCGATGCGTACATAGCGTTCGTCGGGGCAAATGCCGTTGGACACATCAAACCCGACCCAACCAAGCCCATCGAGATGCGCTTCTGCCCAAGCGTGGCTTGCATCTTGATCAATACGGTCGTTCATCATCAAATAGCCGCTGACATAACGGGTAGGGATGCCAGCATGCCGTGCGGCTGCGATGAAAATCTGTGCGTGATCCTGACAGACACCGCCGCCCGCGCGCAACGCGTCCTCGGCAGGTGTGGTGGCATATGTATCAGCCTGACCGTAAGGCACCGCCGTCGCGATGGTTTTGGAAAGGGCATGAAGGCCGCTGAGTGTATCGCTCGCATTGCCCAGCGTTTTCGCCAGTTTCTGTATACCTTTGCCAGCAGTCGTGCGCGGCGTGTCTTGTTTAAAATGCCACAAGGGCGCCGTGCCATAGACTTTTCCAAAAACGCCGTCAGAACAGTGGGTTTCAACCTCGCCTGTGACGGTCACGGCGACCTGCGTGGCGCCAGCGGTCGCTTGGATCAGCGTCGTTTCATTGGCGTAATGATCTTTGAACGTCAGTTCTTGCGCGCCGCCATCAATGGTGATGCCCCAGTTCAAAACGGTCTGATGCGCCGATGTAACAGGCGTTAGCCGTGCTTGCTGCAGACCGTAACTGACAGGCGCGTCATAGTTATATTGGGTCGTGTGCGTGATTTTGAGTTTCATAACGTCTGCCGCCTATCCATTGAACCGGTAATCGGCTTCGATTTGTTGCCCAAGCGCGTTGTTCTGATTGATAAAATCAGTAATGAATTGGTGCAGGCCCGTGTCAAATACCATAGCAATCGACAGGGAGCGGAACGTGTTGCGCTGTGCTTCGATCACATCATGGCAGGGGTGCGTTTGGTTATAATCCTTGGCCAAAAACCCAAAACTGTCCTCAATAATCCGGCTGCAAAACGACAGCGATCGCGGAAATCGCGAGTCGAGGATCAGGAAATCAGCGATATTCGCAGAGGTCATGTCGTCTTCGTTCAGCCAGCGGAATGATCTATGCGCAGACACCGATCGCAAGATCGTTTCCCACTGTACGTTATCCAAGGCCGATCCCACGAATTGGGCCGATGGCAGCAGCGTATAATACTTCACGTCGATGATCCGCGCGGTGTTGTCTGCGCGTTCCAATGCGGTGCCAATCTGGGCAAAATCGTAGATATCCGTGCGCAGCATGGTGCCGTGCATCGCCCCGCGCACAAGCGCGCTTTGACGGCGAATGTTGCCCAACACGGTTGGTAAGTCAGTCTCTTTGACAGGCCGTTTTAACGTATCACGCAGGACCATCCAATTCTCGTTGACGGCCTCCCAGACTTCGGTGGTTAGCGCTGTGCGAACCATGCGTGCGTTTGTGCGCGCCTTTTCGGCGGACGACATCACACTGGATGGATTAGCAGGGTCGCGCAGCAAGAAGTCTACAACGTTTACAGACGTATAGCTGTCATATTTCGCGTCATAACTGGACCGAACGCCTGCCGTGGTCACGACTGATTTCCATTCGGACGCCGTGTCACTGGACCGTGTCAGCGCAATGCGAAACCCAGCCTCGATCAGTCTGGCGGTGTTTTCTGATCGTTCAAGAAAGCGGAACATCCAGTATAGGCCGCCTGCGGTTTTTCCGAGCATCGCTTAATCCTCCAAAACCCAAGTGTCTTTTGTGCCGCCGCCTTGGCTTGAATTAACCACAAGCGACCCTTCTTTTAACGCAACGCGGGTCAAACCACCCGGCGTGATGTCCATGCCCTTGGGCGATAACAACACAAAGGGCCGCAAATCCACGTGGCGCGGCGCGAGCCCCTTTTTCGCGAAAATCGGCACTGTGGACAGGGATAATGTCGGTTGTGCGATGTAGTTGCTTGGGTTCTTGCGCAGTTTAGCGGCGAAGTTTGTGATCTCTTTTTTGCTGGCAGCGGGGCCAACAAGCATGCCGTAGCCACCGGAACCATGCACCTCTTTGACGACAAGTTCATCGAGGTTTTCCAGCACGTATTTCAACGAGTCCGCTTCCGAACAGCGGAACGTCTGCACGTTCTTTAGTAAGGCCTTTTCGCCAGTATAAAACTCAACGATTTCAGGCATATAGGAATAAATGGCCTTATCATCCGCGATCCCCGTTCCGGGGGCGTTGGCGATGGTGATATTGCCCGCACGGTACACATCCATGATCCCCGGCACACCGAGCATGGAATCTGGATTGAAGCTTAGCGGATCAAGGTAATCATCGTCGACACGGCGGTACAGCACGTCGATGGTTTTGTAGCCACGTGTGGTGCGCATTTTAATGCGGCCATCCATGACGCGCAGGTCGTGACCTTCAACAAGTTCAACGCCCATTTGGTCGGCCAGAAACGAATGTTCAAAATACGCGGAGTTATGGATGCCGGGCGTCAGGATCGCCACGGTCGGTCGGCCATCGCAATTGGCGGGTGCGGATGCCTCGAGCGACCGACGTAGATTTTTGGGGTAGTTGCTGACTGGTTTAACCTTGTTTTGGCTAAACAGTTCCGGGAACATTTGCAGCATCGTTTCGCGGTTTTCCAACATATACGACACGCCCGAGGGGGTGCGCGCATTGTCTTCAAGCACAAAGAAATCATCTTCGCCGGTGCGCACGATGTCGGTGCCTACAATGTGGGTATAGACACCACCGGGGGGCGAAAAACCACATCATCTGTGGCAGGAACGCGACGTTCTTGCGTACCAAATCATCGGGCACGATACCTGCCCGCAGAATTTCCTGGCGGTTGTAAATATCGTGCAAAAACATGTTGATAGCGCGGACGCGCTGTTCAATGCCTTTGGATAGTTTTGTCCATTCGCGGTTCGCGATGATCCGTGGAATTAGATCAAACGGGATCAGTCGTTCTTGGGCCGTGGCCTGACCGTAGACGTTAAAAGTGATGCCTGTTCGGCGAAAAAACGCCTCGGCTTCTTTGGACTTTTTCGTCAGGCGGGCGGGGTCTTGGGCGGCGAACCATTTATCATAGGCGCTGTAGGGCGCGCGCACGTCATTCGCCCCTAGGAGCATCTCATCAAAGTGTTTTCTGGGTGTGTTCATTTGTTAACCCTAACCGATTGTTTGTAAGAGGCAATACGGGTTTGTCATGGCGTATTGATTTCGCTGACATTGACGGTCTGAGACACCAAATCCATCCATCCAAATGACGTCATGAACGATACGTCTGCGGCATCAAGGCCCACGCCAATGCGGACTGTCTTGGCGGGGTCGGCCATGCCGGTTGGGTCCACGATGTGCCACGCACCGTCAAGGTAAACCTCTGATACTGCGTGAAAATCTTGGGGGCTTACGTCTGGCGCATAGCAGCTGACGAACCGTGCGGGAATGGCCGATGCCCGCGCCATGGCGATCAAAACATGTGCATAATCGCGGCAAACGCCTGCTTTTTGGACAAAGCTGTCGGTGGCCGTGGTTTGGGCGTTGCTGGCGGAAATATCGTAGCTGAAATTGTCTTTGATCCAAGCGGATATCGCCGCGATCCGTAGTCCGCCAGTGAGGTCGCCGAACTGCGTGCCAACAAAGTCAAAGAACGGTTCAGGCTGGCAATAACGCGATGGCATCAGGTATGCTGTGGCGTCGGATGGCAGCAGGTGAAGCGGGTCTCTGGCAAGGTCACGGAGCGGTTTTATGGGGCGAGTGACGTCCACTAATGCGTTGTAATTGCAAAGAAAATCAGTTCCTGACTGTATCCATCTGCGCGTGCCGATGCCGTCTTGTCCGTCCACCAGACGGGTGTCGGTCAGCGTGATGCTGCTGGAATGAACCACTTGATGTGCGTCCTGTGCCGCCTCAATTTGAAGCAGCACCGAACAGGGCTGATCAGTGGTGTAGTGCAGGTGGCTTTGAACGCGCAGCAACATTGCAATTCCTTTGCAAATGGGCGCATAAGCATGCCCTGAAAACTCAACGTAACGAATTTCTAGAAAGGTACCATGGCAGTCCCTAGGGGAATTGAACCCCTCTTTCCAGGTTGAAAACCTGGCGTCCTAACCGATAGACGAAGGGACCGCACTTGGTAGGGGGCTTTTAAGAAAACGGTGCGCCAAGAGCAAGAGGTTTTTTCGAAAAAAGGCTGTAAGTTTCGCGTAAGTTTTGCATAAGTTTCGCATATGTCGAAAAATAAGGGATTTAGGCGGCCGGTGCGGCGTCTTCGAGCCGCAACTGTACCGATTGTCGCCCCTGCCATGTGTTGATTTCCAACCGTCCAGCCAAATGGAATCGCGCGCCGTTATGCCCCGTCAGCATCGGCCCCAGTGGTCCGTCCATCGCGCCAAAGCTGATCGCGTCGATCCGCGCGCCAAGCCCGTCGCCAAACGTCAGTTTAAGGTGGTTCGCCCCAACCTGTTTTGCGAACAAGATTTGCACGTCAGGAAAGGCAAAGCGCGGGGCGGGCGCGCCTGCGCCAAAGGGACCAGCTTGGTCGATCTGTTTGACCAGTTCGACCGTCGCTGCACCGGGCATCAAGACCCCGTCGAGTTTCAGGTCGGCGGGGCCGATTTTATCTGCCCCTTGTTTGGCCAAAAGCTCGCCAAGCCGTGCCATCGCGTCGTCGACTTTATCGCCGTCGACCGACAGACCAGCGGCCATTTTGTGGCCGCCGCCTTTGACGATTAGTCCTTCCGAGGCGAGCCGCTGGATCGCGGCGCCAAGGTCAATGCCTGAAACGGAGCGCCCAGATCCTTTGCCGTTGCCGTCTTCGTCGATCCCAATGACCACGGCGGGCCGGTTGGCGGCGTCTTTTAGGCGGGACGCGACGATACCGACCACACCAGGGTGCCAGTTTTTGCCAGCGGCCCAAACAAGGGGTGCATCATGGCCGCGCTGTTCGGCTTGTTCTAAGGCCAGATCGCGCACGGCGGTTTCGACTTCACGGCGTTCAGTGTTCAGTTCGTCGAGTTTTGCGGCCATTGCTGCGGCTTCGATTTTGTTGTCGCTTGCCAAAAGCCGCGCGCCAAGGTCGGCTTTGCCGATCCGCCCACCTGCGTTAACGCGGGGGCCAAGCAGAAAGCCAAGGTGGTAACTGCTGGGCGCTTCGGACATGCCCGCGACGTCGGCGAGTGCGGTGATCCCGATGCGTTGGCGCCGCCCCATCACGGTGAGCCCTTGCCGGACCAGCGCGCGGTTTACGCCAATCAGCGGCGCGACGTCAGCGACGGTGGCAAGTGCGACAAGGTCGAGCATCGCCATCAAATCGGGGCCTTTTGCGCCGTCGGTTTTCATCTGGCGGTTGGCCTCGACCAGCATCAGGAAGACCACGCCAGCCGCACAGAGGTGTCCAAGGTCACCAGATTCGTCTTGCCGGTTCGGGTTGACCACGGCAAGCGCATTGGGCAGCGTTTCACCGCCCAAGTGGTGGTCGAGAACGATCACGTCGGCGGCTGATGCTGCATCAATGGGGCCATGGGACAGGGTGCCGCAATCGACGCAGATGATCAGGTCGTGGTTGGCTGCGAGCGCTGACATGGCTTCGTCGTTTGGCCCGTAGCCTTCGTCAATCCGGTCGGGGATATAGAGCGTCGATTGCAGGCCCATGTCGCGCAGCCAACAGATCAGAAGTGCGGCTGAACTGCCGCCATCGACGTCGTAATCGGCGAAAATCGCGACTTTTTCGCGCGATTTGACGGCCTGTAGGAACCGCTTGGCCGCCTTTTCCATGTCGCGCATGTCGTGCGGGTCTGGCAGCAGGTCGCGCAGGGTTGGCGCAAGGAATGCCTGTGCGCCATCGGCTGTTACGCCGCGTTTCACTAGGGTCCGACACAGCGGTGCGGGCAGGGCGGTGGCTTGGGCCATTGCCTCGGAAAGCCTGTCTTCTTCGACAGAGGGGCCAACCCAGCGCCGTCCGGTCGCAGAGGTATCAATATTCAGGAATGCGGGCTTATGTGGTGTCTGTGTCATTGGATGTCACCATATATGAGGGCGGTTGTATTGCCACGGCCCAAATGAATTTTAGACGGGTTTACGGTAAAGCATTCGCCGCACGGACCCAGTTTTGGACCGCATCAGGATGGTTTCGACGCTGACAAACCCCGGTTCGCGTTTGATCCCCGCCACAAGTTTGCCGTAGGTGACGCCCGAGGCCGCGAAGATCACGTCTTGGGTGACCATGTCGTCGCAGGTGTAGATTTTGTCGAAATCAGTGATGCCCGCGTTGCGCGCACGGCTTTTATCATCTTGGTTGCGCAACAACAGCCGTCCGATCATTTGACCGCCCATGCATTTGAGCGCGGCTGCGGCCAATACGCCTTCGGGCGCGCCGCCGCTGCCCATATACATGTCGATGCCAGTTCTTGCGGTCTCGGCGCAGTGCATGACGCCTGCAACGTCGCCGTCGGTAATCAGGCGGATCGCAGCGCCCGTGGCCCGAATTTCGTCGATGATGTTTTCGTGGCGGGGCCGATCAAGGACGCAGACGGTGATGTCGCGGGCGTCGCAGTCTTTGGCGTTTGCCAGTGCCTCAATGCGTTCAAATGTGGACATATCAAGCGACACGACACCGCTTGCATAACCCGGACCAATGGCCAGTTTATCCATATAGGTGTCGGGCGCGTGCAGCATGGAGCCGCGCGGACCCATTGCGATGACCGCAAGCGCGTTTGGCATGTCTTTGGCGGTGAGCGTGGTGCCTTCAAGCGGATCGAGGGCGATATCGACGTCGGGGCCAGTGCCAGTGCCGACATTTTCGCCCAGATACAGCAACGGAGCCTCGTCTTGTTCGCCTTCGCCGATGACCACAACGCCAGAAATATCGAGCGTATTCAATTGCGCGTGCATCGCACCAACGGCGGCCAGATCGGCTGCTTTTTCGTCGCCTTGCCCGATCAGCGGGGCGCAAGCGATTGCGGCTGCTTCTGACACGCGCGCAAGGTCTAGGGACAGCGATGGGTCGTTGAAATCAATGGCTTTGATCATGGGGTTTGTCCTTACAAACTGACATTAGGCATCTGCGCTAGACTGCTTCGATCCGAATTGCGACGGGTTCACCTGATACCACGGCGGTGGACGCAAAGGCTGTGATAGCCTCTTTTATTGCTGTTTGCGTGGTTTTATGGGTCACGATGAGGACGGGGGCGGTGGTGTCTTCATGGTCGTATTGGCGCATCCGGTCGATGGAAATGTCCGCATCGCCCAAGACTGCCGCGATTTTTGCCAGTGCGCCAGGTTTGTCGAGAAGTTGCAGGCGCAAGTAATAGGGCGCCGAAATTGCAGCGGTGGCCGCGCGTGCTTTGCGTAATGTGTTTGCGGGCTGCCCAAAGGTCGAAATGCGGTTGCCGCGTGCGATGTCCATCACGTCGCCCATGACCGCACTTGCTGTTGGGCCCATGCCCGCACCGGGGCCGCGCAGAACGATTTGATCGACGCTGTCGCCTTCAAGCACGATCATATTGGTGCCGCCTTGCAGTTGCCCAAGCGGTGAGGTGTCGGGCACAAGGCAGGGTGACATGCGCTGTTCTAAGCCACGCCCAGTCATCTGGGCGACGCCGAGCAGTTTGATTTTATAGCCCATATCAGAAGCTTGATTGATGTCTTCGATGGTGATCGCGCCGATGCCTTCGAGCACAACCGCGCCGAAATCGACCTGCGTGCCAAAGGCGATGGAGGCCAGCAGCGCCAGTTTATGGCCCGCGTCGATGCCGCCGACGTCAAGTTCTGGATCTGCCTCGAGGAAACCAAGTTGGTTGGCGGCGTCAAAGACCTGTTCGTAGGTCATGCCGTCGTTTTCCATGCGGGTTAGGATGTAGTTACACGACCCGTTCATCACGCCCATAACGCGGGTGATCTCGTTACCTGCAAGCCCTTCAGTCAAGGCTTTTACGACGGGAATACCGCCAGCGACGGCGGCTTCAAACCGGATGACGCGGCCCGCGTCTTCTGCAGCGACAGCTAGGGCTTGGCCGTGGTGCGCAAGAAGGGCTTTGTTAGCTGTAACGACATCTTTGCCGGATGCGATTGCTGCCTCAGTTGCATCTTTTGCGGGGCCTTCGTGGCCGCCCATGACTTCGATGAACACATCAATGTCGGCGCGTTTTGCCAGATGCACTGGATCGTCTTCCCATGCGTAATTGGACAAATCAACATCACGGTTCTTGGTTTTGGAGCGCGCAGAGACCGCGGTGATGACCACGGGCCGCCCCGCGCGTAGTGCAAGCAGATCGGCATGTTTTTGGACGATGCGCACAATGCCCACACCCACGGTTCCAAGGCCAGCAATTCCAAGGCGGAGCGGTTCGGTCATTGTATCAAAATCCAGTGTAAAAGTGGTGTTGTGCAGGGTTTAGCGAATTGCGGCAGGCACCGCAACGCCGTGCCGCATGCGCGTATGGGTGGCGGTATCAATGATAGGTGCGCGCAGGCGGGACGCTTTGCCGCGCAGATTGGCGATCCGGCCATTGAATGATGCCACCGATGCGGGCGTGATCTGACCGTTGGTATTCAGGGCAGCCGCACGGGCTATCAGCCGGTCGAGCGATTGTAAGGTTGGATAGGGCTTATTGCGCGTGGCTGTATCGACGCGCGCATCGAGGTCTGGGAATGCAGCACAGGCCCCCAAGGTAAGCCCGAGGGCTGTCAGTGTTAAAATGAGGTTAAATCGCATGATCACCGGCTTTGACTATGGGTTTTTCACACAATACCCTTGGCTTACAGAGAAGGGCAAGCGGTGCATCAGGGCTTTGCAATTGAACGATTGTTCAGTTACATGGTGGATATGGCACGCAAGCAAGGTTCACATTCGGATATTACTGGCCCGCGGGTCCGCGCGGCGGCGCTGCGGCTTATTGCGGCGCATGGCTGTGCCGCGGTGTCGATGCGCCAGATTGCGGCAGACGTCGGTGTGCAAGTTGGTGCGCTGTATAATTATACTCCTGATAAACAAAGCCTTTTGTTTGATCTGATGCGTACGCATATGGATGAATTGCTGGCGGCTTGGGCCGCGCAGGACACCGCAGGAAACGCGATGGACCGGTTGGAACGGTTTACCCAGTTTCACATCCGGTTCCATTTGCCGCGCACTGAACAGGTTTTTGTGTCCTACATGGAATTGCGCAATCTGACGCCTGATAATTTTGCCGCGATTGAAGCACTGCGCCACGTCTACGAGGATGCGTTGCAAGATATTTTGCGTGCGGGCGAGGCCGAGGGCGTGTTTGCCATGGCCGATACCCGTGTCGCCACGATGGCCTTGATTGCCTTGTTGACCGGCATGAACAATTGGTACCGCGAGGGTGGCCGCCTAAGTATCGTGCAGATTGAGGCGATTTATTGGGATATGGTCCGGAAATCCGTTGCCGCATAGTGATGTGTCGTTTTCGGAAAAGACATGTCGCCCCTGTTCCTTAGCGTCTGACAAAATTGGCAGCTAGGAACGCATATTATGAAAATCGGATTTGTTGGACTTGGGAATGTGGGTGCGAAGCTCGCGGGGAGCCTTTTGCGCAATGGGCATGATCTATATGTGCATGACCTAAATGCTGATTTTGTGTCTGATTTTGTTAATCGTGGTGCGAAAGATGGTAAAAGCCCTGCTGAATTGATGCGCGCATGTGAAACGGTGATCACATGTTTGCCAAGCCCAGAGGCCTGCAGCGCGGTTGTGACTGCAATGCTGGATGAAATTAAGCCGGGCAAAATCTGGATGGAAATGTCGACGACTGACGCGAGCGAAGTGTCGCGTTTGGCTGAAATTGTGATCGCCAAGGGTGGCGCGGCGGTGGATTGTCCGGTGTCTGGCGGCTGCCACCGCGCCGATACCGGCAACATCAGCATTTTCGCAGGCTGCGAGCGCGAGACGTTTGATCGGGTGTTGCCGCTGTTAACCACGCTGGGCCGCCGCGTTTTGCACACGGGGCCAGTTGGGTCCGCGTCGACGTTAAAGGTTGCCACTAATTATTTGGCCACAACGAACCTGTTGTCGGTCTGCGAAGCATTGGTGACGATGAAGGCGGCTGGCATGGATATGGCGGTCACTTATGAGGCGTTTAAGATCAGTTCTGGCACCAGCTTTGTGCATGAAACTGAAAGTCAGGTGATTTTGAACGGGTCGCGCAATGTCACGTTCACGATGGATCTGGTGAAAAAGGACATTGGCTTGTTTCAGCAGATTGCCGAGGATCATGGTGTGCCGCTGGAAATTAGCCCGCTGATTGTGTCGATTTTTGAGGACGGTATTAAGCGGTACGGTCCGCGTGCCCAGTCCGACGAGATTATCCGCCGTTTGGAAGAACCGACTGGTTTGGATATTCGCGCCCCAGGTTTTCCTGCCGATTTAACGGATGATGAACCTGAAGAAGCGGGTTACGAGGTTACCCCAAACAGTTAGGTCTGGCCTTGGGGCGGCTGCAAGGCTAGGCATGCGCGACCCAAAAGGAGCCACCCCAATGATGTTTGACCCTGATGAAAACGGCGTTTACGCCAGTTTCGGCGCATCTGGCCCGCGTCGTATGTTCGCCTGTGGTGTCTTATACGGGCTTGGGGCGTTGTTGATTTATGTCGCACTTGCCCGTCCGCCAGAACCTTTTTGGCTGGCTTTTTTGCTGGCCCTTGGTGCTGGATCGCTTTGGATTGGGGAACGCCTGCGCCGCGCGACCACAATCGATATTGAGCTGACCGAAACGCAAGTGCGTGACAGCACTGGCCGGGTTTTGGCCGAATTGGCCGATGTTATCAGTGTGGAGCGTGGTGCCTTTGCGCTAAAGCCTTCGAACGGGTTCACGCTTGTTTTGCGCAAACGTGCGCCGCGCGCTTGGGTGCCGGGCATGTGGTGGCGCATGGGTAACCGCGTCGGCGTTGGGGGCACAACACCTGCTGGTCCGGCCAAGTTTATGGCCGAACAAGTTGCTTTGCGGATCGCTGCGCGCGACGCGGACTAGCTTTGTTCTTAGTTTGATGTCTGATTTACGGCGCGTTGTCCTGACAAACCGCGGATTTCCGTCGGTTTTCCTGATTTTGCAAAACAGTTCATAAATCGCCTAATAATCAATCGAAACGCTGTTAGAGTGGTCCCAAGCCTTTTCTTGCTTGCCATCTCATGTCCGATTTTTCGGACCATATTAGGACCATTTCACATGACCACTGCACATCAGGCCACGACCGAGCCGAGTTTTCGCGAATCCGTTGATATGATGTTCAACCGCGCTGTTGCGTTGATGGACCTTAGTCCGGGACTTGAGGAAAAGATCCGCGTTTGTAATGCCACATATACCGTCCGGTTTGGTGTACGTCTGCGCGGTGCAATTCATACGTTCACTGGGTACCGGTCTGTTCATTCCGAGCATATGGAACCTGTTAAGGGCGGTATTCGGTTTGCCCCAAATGTGCATCAGGACGAGGTTGAGGCCTTGGCTGCGTTGATGACGTTTAAGTGCGCGCTGGTGGAGGCCCCGTTTGGTGGTTCAAAAGGCGGTCTACGCATTGATCCATCCGAGTGGGAAGCGCATGAGCTGGAACAGATCACCCGCCGTTTTGCCTATGAGCTGATTAAGCGCGATTTGATCCATCCAGCGCAGAACGTACCGGCCCCAGATATGGGCACTGGAGAGCGTGAAATGGCGTGGATTGCCGACCAGTATAAGCGCATGAACACGACCGATATTAACGGCGCTGCATGTGTGACGGGTAAGCCGATTAACGCAGGCGGTATTCAGGGTCGCACAGAGGCCACGGGTCGCGGTGTGCAATATGCGTTGCGTGAGTTTTTCCGCTATGATGAGGATAAAGCTGCGGCGGGCCTGACCGGCACGTTGAAAGGTAAGCGCGTTATTGTGCAAGGGCTTGGCAATGTGGGCTATCACGCGGTCAAGTTTCTGTCCGAAGAAGACGGATGTATCATCACTGGCATTATTGAGCGTGACGGCGCGCTGCATAATGAAGACGGTTTGGATGTCGAGGCCGTCCGCGCATGGATCGTGAAGCATGGCGGCGTTTCGGGCTATCCGGATGCCAATCACCACGCTGATGGCGCGCTGTTGCTGGAAACTGAATGTGAGATTTTGATCCCTGCGGCATTGGAAGCTGTGATCAATCTGTCAAACGCTGATCGTATCAAAGCGCCGTTGATTATTGAGGCGGCGAACGGTCCTGTGACAGCCGGTGCTGACGATATTTTGCGCGACAAGGGCTGTGTGATTATCCCTGATATGTATGCCAACGCGGGCGGTGTGACGGTGTCGTATTTCGAGTGGGTCAAGAACCTGTCGCATATCCGTTTTGGCCGCATGCAGCGCCGTGCCGAGGAGGCCCGCCACCAAGTGTTGGTTGATGAGTTGCAGCGTTTGGATCGTTATTTGGGTGCGGATTGGTCGATGTCCAAGGACTTTAAGGAAAAGTATCTGCGCGGTGCTGATGAGCTGGAATTGGTTCGGTCCGGTTTGGATGACACGATGCGGTCTGCTTATCAGTCGATGCGCAAAGTTTGGCATGCCCGCGATGATGTAAAAGACTTGCGTACCGCCGCCTATATTGTGTCGATCGGCAAGGTCGCGATGAGTTATCAAGCCAAGGGGCTTTAATCCAAAGGCGCGCGCATTGCGCGCATGACATTTTTGGATTGGCGCGGAGCAGATCGTTCCGCGCCATTTTTTGTGGTGCGTGGCTTTTCATCTGGGGTGCACCCGCCTAGCCTTTGATTTGTGCAATGAAGGATTGGTCTATGGGATTCTCGGGCTTTCGGGTTTTGAAAGAAGGGTTGTTTGGTCAGAAAGGCTGGACGCCGCAATGGCGCAATCCTGATCCTAAAGATGAGTATGATATCGTCATTATTGGTGGTGGTGGTCATGGGTTGTCGACCGCGTTTTACCTCGCCAAAGAGCATGGCATGACTAATATCGCTGTGCTGGAAAAGGGCTATTTGGGCGGTGGTAATGTTGGTCGCAATACCACGATTGTGCGCGCCAATTATTTCCTGCCGGGCAATTCCGAGTTTTATTCCCATTCGCTGAACCTGTGGGAAGGCATGGAGCAGGAGCTGAATTATAATACCATGATGTCGCAGCGTGGTGTGATTAATTTGTTTCATTCTGATGGCCAGCGTGATGCGTTTGCTCGCCGCGGCAATGCGATGGTCAATCAAGGTGATGACGCCGAGTTGCTGGATGTTGCGGGTGTGCGCAAGCATCTGCCCTATCTGGATTTTGAAAATGGTCGCTTTCCGATTTACGGCGGGTTGTTGCACCGCCGCGGTGGCACCGCCCGACATGATGCGGTTGCGTGGGGGTATGCCCGTGGTGCCGATCAGCGCGGTGTTGATTTGATCCAGAATTGTGAAGTCACTGGGATTGATATTGAGGCGGGTGTCGTCAAAGGCGTGCAAACCACGCGCGGTGCCATACGTGCCAAGAAGGTTGCGATTGTGACGGCTGGCAGGTCCGGTCAGGTGGCTGCCATGGCTGGCATGCGCTTGCCGATTGAGAGCCATGTTTTGCAGGCGTTTGTGACCGAGGGGTTAAAGCCTGTGATTGATCATGTCGTCAGCTTTGGTATGGGCCATTTTTATATAAGTCAGTCGGATAAGGGTGGTTTGGTGTTTGGCGGTGATCTGGATTTCTACGCGTCATATGCTGCGCGTGGCAACTTGCCGATGAAAGAGCATGTGATGGAGGCCGCGATGACCCTGATGCCGATGATCGGCAAGGCGCGCGTGTTGCGGTCTTGGGGGGGGATCATGGATATGACGCCGGATGGCAGCCCGATCATTGATAAGACGCATATCGAGGGTTTGTTTCTGGATTGCGGCTGGTGTTACGGCGGGTTCAAGGCTGTACCGGGATCGGGGTATTCGTTTGCTCATTTGCTGGCGACGGGTCGCCATCATGCCCCTGCGGCGGGTTTCCGGTTGGACAGGTTCCGTGACGGTGTTGGTTTGATGGATGAAGAGGGCACGGGCGCCCAGCATAATCTGCATTAAGATGAGTATTTGGAACAAAGCGAGGCAAGTGCATGCGCATTAACTGTCCGGTGTGTGGAGAGCGGGATCGCCGCGAGTTTTATTATGTGGGCGATGCTGTTGCATTGGAGCGCCCTGAGCGGGATGCCGATTTGGATGTCTGGGATGATTATTTGCATTTGCGCGATAATCCGGCGGGGCTGACCCGTGATTTGTGGCATCATGAGGCGGGCTGTGGTGCGTGGTTGGTGGTGACCCGCAATACAGTCACGCATGCCGTGTCGGATGTGGTTTTGGCGCGTGAGGTGGCTCGGTGAGATTATATGATGTCGAGACTGTTCCGTTTACGTTTGATGGTGTGACGTATCGTGGTGTTGTGGGTGAAACCTTGGCTGCGGCGTTGATCGCCAATGGCGTCAAGGTGGTTGCCCGCTCGTTTAAGTATCATCGCCCGCGTGGTGTGATGGGATCTGGGTCTGAGGAGCCTAATGCGCTTGTGACGATTGGTTGTGGCGTTGCCGCAGAGCCGAATGTCCGTGCGACTGTGCAAGAGGTTTACGCGGGGCTGGAGGCGTTTTCGCAGAACGCTTGGCCGTCGTTGAAGACCGATGTGATGGCCATAAACGATCTGGTGTCGCCGTTTTTGGGGGCTGGATTTTATTATAAGACATTCATGTGGCCAAAGGCGTTTTGGGAAAAGGTTTATGAGCCGATTATTCGCCGTGCTGCGGGGCTTGGGGGTCTGTCGGGGAAGGCTGATCCAGAGACATATGAGAAGGCGTTTGCGTTTTGTGATGTGCTGGTGATTGGCGCGGGCCCTGCTGGGTTGATGGCGGCGCTTGTGGCTGGTGAGGCTGGTGCTGACGTGATTTTGGCGGAGGAAGATTGCGCGCTGGGCGGCCTGTTGTTGGCCGAGGTCGAGGATATTGATGGTCTGCCTGCCATGGAATGGGTCGCCAGTGTTGAGGCCCGATTGCAAGCCATGCCCAATGTCCGTGTTATGACCCGCACATCCGTGACTGGCGCCTATGATCAGGGTACGTTTGGTGCGTTTGAACGTGTGGATCGTGCCGGATTGAAAGCGTGTTTCTGGCGTATCGTCGCCAAGCGGTCGGTGCTGTGTGCTGGTGCTTTGGAGCGCGGCATCGCCTTTGCCAATAACGACCGCCCGGGTGTGATGATGGCGGGGGCTGTGCGTGCTTATGTTAATCGTTGGGATGTTGCCACGGGGGCGCGTGTCGCTGTGTTTGGTAATACCGGTGATGTGGCGCGCACAGCGCGGGATTTGGAAGCTGCTGGTATTGAAGTTGTGGCGCTGATTGATGCTGCTGCTGGTGAGCGCGTGATTGGCACCAAGGGCCGCCATGGTTTGATGTCGATTACGGTAGATCGCGGTGGTGTCGTTGAGCAGGTCGCGGTGGATTGCTTGGCTGTCACGGGTGGCTGGAACCCGACGGTGCATCTGACCTGCCATATGAATGGTCGGCCGGTTTGGGATGATGCGATTGCGTCATTTGTCCCAACTCCGGGGGCTGTGCCGGATATGGTCGCGGCGGGTGCTTGCCACGGTGTGTTTCATACGATGGGCTGTTTGCTGGACGGCGCGCAGATCGCGGAGGCTGTGGTTAAGACGCTTGGGTTGAAGACCAAGCCTGTTGTGTTGCCCGACGCCGATGCGACGCCTTATGTCATCACGCCTGTTTGGTCGGTGGCCGGTAAGGGCCGCAAGTGGATCGATTATCAGAACGACGTGCATGTAAAAGATATTGAACTGGCCGCGCGAGAGAACTTTCGATCTGTCGAACATATGAAGCGATATACGACCCAAGGCATGGCCCCCGATCAAGGTAAATCGTCGAATGTTGTGGCGCTGGCAGTGCTGGCCGATGTGACAGGGCGCGGCATACCTGAGACGGGAACGACGACGTTCCGTCCGCCGTTTGTGCCTGTGCCGATTGCAGCGATGGGCGCTGGTGGAGCTGGAATGGGGTTTGCGCCGCAGCGGTATACCACGTCGCATGACGCGTCGGTTGCGGCAGGTGCCCCGATGATCGAGGCGGGGTTATGGTATCGGCCTAGTTATTTCCCTGTGGAAGGTGAAAAGAACTGGCGGCAGTCTTGTGACCGTGAAGTCAATATGGTCCGCGAGGCTGTTGGCGTTGTGGATGTGTCTACGCTGGGTAAAATCGATATTCAGGGGCCGGATGCGGCTGCATTGTTGGATTTTGTTTATAGCAATACGTTTTCGACGCTGAAGGTTGGGCGCGCGCGCTATGGGTTGATGCTGCGTGAAGACGGCCATGTGATGGATGACGGCACGACGGCGCGTTTGGGTGAAAACCATTATGTGATGACCACGACCACCGCTGCGTCTGACTTGGTCATGCGCCATTTGGAGTTTGTGTTGCAGGTTTTGCGTCCTGACTTGGATGCCCGTGTCATTAGCGTGACCGAGCAGTGGGCGCAGTTTGGGGTGGCTGGGCCGAAGTCGCGTGAGCTTTTGAATGGCCTGCTGGATCAAGGGATTGATGAACTGCCGTTTATGGGCTGCGCTGATGTGACTGTCGGCAGTGTGCGGGCCCGTGTGTTTCGTATTTCGTTTTCGGGTGAAATGGCGTTTGAATTGGCTGTGCCTGCGCGGTTTGGCGCGGCTTTATATGATGCTTTGGTTGGCCGTGCTGCCGAGTTGGGTGGTGGTCCTTATGGGATGGAGGCGCTGAATGTGTTGCGCATTGAAAAGGGATTCATCACCCACGCCGAAATTGATGGTCGTGTGACTGCGTTTGATATTGGCATGGACCGGATGGTCAGCTTAAAAAAGGATTGTGTTGGGCAAGCGATGTCGCAACGCGCTGGATTGCTGGATGGCGATCGTGCCCAATTGGTTGGCCTAAAGCCTGTTGGTGATGTGAAGCAATTGAGCGCTGGCGCGCATTTGTTTGAAAGTGATGCAGAGCCGGTGCGTGTGAACGGGCAGGGGTATATTACATCTGTTGGGTTTTCGCCGACGCTGGGGTCGATGCTGGCGCTTGGGTTCTTGGATCGGGGTCGTGCGCGCCATGGCGAGGTGATCCGAATGGTGGACCATCTGCGCGGATTGGACGCGCAGGTTGAGGTTTGTGATCCGGTGTTCTTTGATCCAGAGGGGGGGCGTGTCCGTGGTTAATTTAATTGCAAAGAGTGCCTGCGCTGGGCTGTTACCTGCGACGATTGGTGATGTGACGTTGGCCGAGGTTGACCAAGGTTCGATGTGGTCTGTGTCGCCATTTCAGGGCGCCGAGAAGGATTGCGTCGTTGCATTGAAAAGGGTGGGAATTGCTTGGCCAGAAGTTGGGCAACGTAACGCGAATGCTGCTTGGTTCGGGTTGGATCAGGTGATTGTGTTTGCGCAGGAACTGCCGAATTTGCCCGCAGCGGTGACAGATCAGAGCGATGCATGG
>Ga0209279_10000441_pt1 | contig 27413 bp, 48 predicted proteins | sample CoawatmetaG00DNA_3_FD_187508 | JGI IMG/M metagenome (GOLD analysis project Ga0209279, IMG submission 187508) | Marine microbial communities from the West Antarctic Peninsula - Coastal water metaG006-DNA (SPAdes) (version 2) | ecosystem: Environmental > Aquatic > Marine > Coastal ... | reverse complement strand
TATTTCATTGTGGTCATACATTGTTTTTGAGAAAGGTTTTGTGATTTCGATACCGTATCGGTAGGTTGTTGATTTTTTTGACATAGTTTAATTGTTTTTATTTATAGTATAAATATAATCAATTTAATTGACATATGAAACTATTTTTGATGACAATGTGTCACAATTATATGACAATGTGGCACTTATCTTATTAAACTAATTTGTCCAGTATAGTGTTGGTTGTGTGTTCTAATTGAATAGGTATATATTCCTATTTGACAATTCTTGCCATCCCATGGTTTGTTACTCGTAGTTTCATATACCTTCTCACCCCATCTATTAAAAATTACCATAGATTCTATTTCAGCACCATCTGCCCCATGTACATAAAATGTCTCATTATGATTATCTTGATTTGGAGTAAATGAATTTGGTACAAATATCTGTAAATAAGGGCAATTTTCTATTGTTACCTCATGATAAGAAGTATCACCTTCACAACCAAATCGTGTAGTATAAACAGATATTATATAAGTACCTATTGAATCAGGCCATTTTACTGTTATAGAATTGCCTTGATTATATATTATCTCACCCTGTGAAATATCCCAATAGTATACCTTATCAGCGTCATAACTTACTTGATAATTTTGCGGGGAGATGTCTCCACAATCAGTGTAAGTTTCTTGAGCTAACAGTTGGAAGGGCAATAATATAAATACCCACCATTTCATTAGTAATGCTGTATTGGTCCAGTAACTGGTCCACTATTTACAACAACATTGATTGTAGTTGTACAACCAGCCATTGAATAAGTTAATACATAATTTCCTACACCAGCAGAAGATGGTTGAAATGCATTTGCTACTACTCCTGTTCCAGTCCATGTACCACCTGCAGGATTACCTACTAATGTTGTTGTTGGGTCTCCTGTACAAAATGGTCCAATTGGATTACCTGATAAATCTAATACAAATACATCTATTAGTACTGGACTACCAGGACAACCAGCCGCATTTGATTCAATAACCTCTACTGCGTTTGGATATAGTCCACCAACTGCTCCCCAATCCACTGTAATAGAATTTGAACCTTGTCCTGTTTGTAAGGTACCACCTCCTGTAATTGTCCATTGATATGTTGATGTAGGTGTATTTGTAACAAAATATTGCTCTCCTACTGCGTTGACACAGACAGTATCTGGGTTAATTGTTGTTTGAGCAAAGGATGTAATTCCTATGCTAACTAATAAAACTGTTAAAATCTTTTTCATAAATTCTCTCCTCTCTAGTAATGGTTAATGTTTGATGTTATTATTGGAGGTATTTGTACCACTCCATTGTATATATTATATGCTGGGTCACTACAACATGCCCCGTTATTCCAACCACCAGTAAGACAGTCACCTATTACATTCATACTAATAGATAAATTATCTGGTGTACATGTTTGGTCTACTGTTACATTAAACCCCATTGTGAATGGTCCTGTTGATCCTGTTCCCCAATCTGGATTAAATCCTGTATTTACGAATCTCCAACCAGGTCCAAAGTTTAATCCGCTTGGATATGTATTTTGTAAATCCCACATCCAATATCCTGCTGAACCACCTGGATTACCTGGAGTTATAATAGGTTGTGGATTAGTCCAACCAGCTCCTAAGTTAATTTGAAATGCAATTATCCAATTTATATTTAATTGTGTAAATGTACCTAATGTATAATTAACTGTAACTACATCTCCTGGTTGATATGGACCAGCCGGAGTTATAGTGTAAGATTGATTGGACACACATTGTGAGTAGGATGTTAAAGATAACACTAATAATAATATTGTAAATAACCTTTTCATATATATAAATATCAAAGAAGAAGCTTATAAAATTATTCTATATACTTCATTGGATCTGTCGATTCTCCATTCCTACGAATCTCATAGTGTAAATGAGGACCAGTGACAGCACCACTATTTCCTGCTCTGCCAATTGGTTGTCCTTTCTTAATTGAATCTCCTTGTTGTACAAATATTCTATATAGATGAGCATAATAAGACTCATACTCTCCTATATGGGATATTACTACGCACCTACCATATCCACCAAACCAATGGGCTTTTTTAACTATTCCATTTCCAGAAGCATGTACTGTATCACTCCAAGCTGCAAATATATCTAATCCAGAATGAAAACTCCACCCTTTTCCTAATGGATTTAGCCTACTACCATACTTTGAAGATATTTTTAGTGTATCTGTTATTGGAGAACCTAATGGTAGCGAATCTAATATGCCCAGTAACCTTTCGTTGTCACATAGTAGCTTCTGGTTTTCTTTGTCAATAATTACAATATGGTTTTGTTTGGATTTTAATTGCAGTTTTTGCAATTCTACTGTATTTGAATATATTTTTATTGTATTGGATCCGCTATATATAAAATATAATAATACCAATATTATGATTGACATAACTATTTTTAATCTATTGTTAAACACCATAATATATTAAATATTGTAGTTTCCTGATTTATTCATTTTTGAATATAGTTTGTTTTTATCCGAAACGGTCATAGTCTTTAATTTACCGTAAATTAATGTCATCATACTATGTGCAGTAGCTTTGTCATCAACTGGTATTTCCATAAAATTGCAGAGTGTCACAAATGTTTCACCATTATTGGTTTCTTCTGCGTATTGTATAATACTATGGAAAGCTGCAGATCGGACCCTGTCTTTAACGGGTGTACCATATCTTGTTCTTTGTGCATGTTTTGGATCTCTAAATAAATTGTTTATATCATCTTTCATAGTATACTTTTTTATTATTTTGGTTCATACCAAATATTTTGTCTCCAACCTTTCCAATTTAATGAACCTATTAGTTGAAAATGGCAATTATAACATAATAAATATAAATTTTCTAATATTCTATTACTTATATTTTCATCTGTATATTCTAAGATTAGTGGCGCCTTGGCATCTGTAATTCTTTTTTCGCAATAGCCACAATTAGAACAACTTTCTTCAAGATAACCCATTCTTATTAACCTATCCTTTAATCGCCAATCTTTATATTGTGGATATTTTCCTACTAATATATCATCTAATGGATATTTCTTGTCATAGTCTACAATATGTTTGATTCCTTTCCCAGTTGGATTCTTGCAACTATCAAATAAAGTTTCACCAACACTATTAGTATACATTGTGGCATATTTCTTGAATGTATTGTAAGAAACACCTAAAAACCTTGAAGCAGCCTTAGCACTCTGAGATTTTGATATTGCTAGTTCTACCTCAGCTTGAAGGAGTGGTCTTCGTTTTCTTCTCATTATTTGTTTTTCTCACAGACGCTATTGAAATTATCGTAGCAACCTCATCTAAAGTTTCAAGTTGTGTTAGTTTATTTGAATAGATTATCTCTTCAACTTGTTCCGATAATTTTCCACCTATAACAAGAGCATCTACACCAATTGTAAACCAGTTAATTACTGCTTGAGCCCCTTGATCATTATACATTTGTATGACTTGATCATCATTTACATGTCTTTTGTGAAAACTCATTATTTTGGTCTCCGTCTATTGGTGACCTTAGTTTTATTACTTCTATTTGTTTTAACTTTAGTGTTACTAGGACGATTGTAATTTGTGTTTGTTTTTACCCTTGTATTTCTATTTGGTGTAACGATTACCCTTGTATTACTATTGGTTCTAATATTTGGTCTATGTGTATTTGGTCTATTTACAGGTCTTGTTATTACAATATGTGTAGATGTATTGTGATGGGATGGTGGACATGTATTATAGTAATAATTCCAAGGATAGTAATGGGGTATTCCATAGTAATAGTAATATCCGTTATTCCAACCTGAATATATCTGGCTGTTATAATATGTTATCGATGCATTTTCTTCTCTTGCATCTGAATATTCCGCGTCTGTTAAGTAGTATGTTCCATAACACCCTGAAAATAATACCATAATTATGCATGTGACTAATATTCCTATCCATCCTATAAATGCACCAGTTGCTGCGTCTCTATATTGTCTATCTGATTTCATTTTATTATCCCTTTACCTAAGATCAAAGGTGAACTATCTTCATGTATCGCTACCTGAAAACAATTTTCCTTTTCTTTAATAATCAGTTCCTTATCTTTATACGTCCTATAATTTTTATATACGTATTTTGTTACTTGTTGTGTAATTTCTTCACTCATAATTATTTACTCATATTAAAGCCTAATATTATTGATATTCTAGCTCCTGTTGGGTCACCACCATCTCCCCATGCAGATGACTTACCTGGTACAAATGCTATATTTACTGGAAAGTTTAAGTCTCCTGATTTGAAGTTCTTTCCTATTGTGAATACCATTCCTATGCCTGACATTGATAGGTTAGGTCCTATTGCTGCTTCCATACCATTTCCAGTTCTTATTCCTACTAGAGATGATACTGCTGGTAAGAACATACCTTGTTCCATTCCACCTACAACTAATACCCATTCTACCAATCCTGCTACTTCACCATTGTCTACAAATCTTGTTTCCCATTGCCATCCATATTGAGATATAAATGCTACCTTCTGGCCTTCAGTCCAATACTCTTGGTGTATTACATCATTATAAGCTTCTCCTCTATCATTGATAAAGTCTGCTGAACTACCATGTGTTAGTAATGTGAATCCAATTCTTGGTCCTGCTAATTTTTCTATCTGTGCATTGGCTGTTAGTAATCCTAAAGCTAATACTAGTGTTAATAATATTCTTTTCATAATTTATTTTCTTATATTTAGTTTTCTATTTCGAATGTACATTGTACCTACTGGAACTTCTATAAGTTCTCTACCTAGTAGGTCATATTTTTTATTATCTGTTATTTCGAATGTTAATTCTTCTATTGACGTAGTACTACCTGTGTCACAAGATGCCATATTCAACCCTGCATTTGGTAATGCAGTAGTTATATCAGTAACTGGATATATGTCCTGTTCTACTATTGAATAGTCTGGTGCAATAAGAACTACTGTTGGGTAAGCTCCAATCCCATAAGCAGAATTAACTGCATCACCACCGCCATCTACTCCACTAACAGAAGGTAAAAGTCCTCCGTAATCGTATTCATATTGAAGTACTTCAGCATCTGTATCTCCTGCGTCCATTGAAATATAAAATACCTCTCCAGTATTACATCCATAATCTATAAATGACTGATTTAATATTGGAACTGATTGTATACATGGAGGACATGTTGTAAAAAAGAAGTCTATGATAACATATTTTCCACTATCAAGTATTGAAAATAAGTTGTATGTTTCTCCGTGTACATCCGTCACTGTAAAGTCTACAGCTGTTGTTAGATTTGTTTGTGCATTGGCTGATGATAGGGTTATTATCCATATTATTACCATCATTGATAGTATGCATAATGTTCTGTAAATTTTATCTGTTTTCATTATTTTACTCTAATATATTTTTTGTTATTTCTAATGTACATTGTTCCAATTGGTGCTTCTGTAAGTTCTCTACCTAGTAAATCAAACATCTTAAGACATTTTTTACTATATAGATCTACTTCTGTTATTGCAGTTGGATTACCCATATTAAGTGATACCCATGAACTCCCATCATATACTAATGAATCACAATCATAACAAACATAAGTTGCTCCACCTAAAAATATCATAACATCATAACATACCTTTAACGTATCTGTTGTTATTACTTGTCCAAAAGATGCTGTATCACCATACCCTGAATAACACATACTTGAATTACATACCGACCAACTCCATGATATAGAATCTGCTAAATTTAATAGTGGAGATGCATCTCCCATTGCTATAAATGGATAATTCATTGTCGATGCTGTTGTATACGATATTGAATCGCATGGTAAAATTTGTGCTTGTGTTTGTAGTCCAAGCGTGACTAATAATACTACTAATAATTTTTTCATTTTGCTCTCTTATTTATTTTTTGTTTAATTGTGTAATTTATCCCAATATCACCGCAAGTTGTTGATGTTATCCAATAATCTTTCATTTTATTATCTCCACCATTTTTCTTTTATGTGAACATTTTGCATGTAATTTTCTAGTTAGTTCTTTGCAGCCTTTATTGTCTATAAATAACCTATTAAAATTCCAAATGTAATTATATGCTGACATTGTTTGGGCTGAATTTACACAACTATTTATTACTGCTATTGCTTTCTTATATGCTTTTTTCATATTATAATATAATAAAAAAAGTTGACATAAAAAAATATTAGTGAGATAATATTTTCCATCTAGGTTTTTTTGAATGTAGTGAAGGGGAATCTAAATATTCTGCTTTAATATTTCCATTTTGCTTAGATAATATTGATGCATGATTTAATATTTCTTCTTTGGTATTTTTAATATCAGCAGCCAATGGTCGACCTGTATGATCTAAAAGATATACAATATATTCGCCGTTAGATAGAGGGTGAGCTAATATTTCCATGACATTACCATTTTCCCTGTGGACACCTTTGTACTTTCAAGGCTGTTTTTAATTTAAGAATACAACCACAAGTTAATTGTTTTTTATTTTCATCATATGTTGGTTTGAGTAAAGTACCACATGTTAATCCAGTTATAGAATTAGTCACTGAATCTTTGCACGACTGACATATAAACATTCTAGCTTCTTTATCCCTTATTACTATATTACCTTCTGATTTTTTACTTTTTCCACAATTACATCCCATAACTCATTCTCCTTTGGTATAGATTACTTTAAGATAAGTATAAAAATGAAATGAATTTTTTTCACTTATAGAACTATAATGTTATTATTTTTTAGCAAATTTTTCTGCACCTGCTATTCCAAAACAGCCAATTACTATCCACATAAATGAATTGTATATGATTTCGTTAATTACTAAATCTTTTCCTAAATATCCAGTAACTAGGTCCATTAGAGCGAAAATAGTCATTACTATAAATGCTATAAAACCTACTACAGTTTTTTCATTCCATTCATTATTATTTTTGAATATACTCCACATAATTTATCTCCTTGGTTGTGATGATAGACCGTAGCCTATCCTTCCTGTATCAGCTTTACTTCCGTAATAATCTGATTGTGATTTTGCTTCTTTGTCTAATGCTGCTTTAGCACCTGCTTCATTTTTCTTGATATCACCTTTAACTTTCTTCCAAAATTCTAATAGATGATCGTTTGTAAAGTCTTTCCATACCATAGGCTTGCCTTTGAACTTGAATGGCTTCATACTGTCTACTGTTGCACTACCAGTTCTTTTTTTATCATAGTAACTGTAAGAGTAATACTTGTGATTACCATCTTTACCGAAGCTAATACCTATCTGTCCACCCCAATTTCTTGCGTGTGCCCATTTGAAACTAAATCCACCTGATCCATCACCAAATCTATGTTCTGTATATTCGAATGATTGATTACCATAAGATTCTTTCTTCCAGTTAGCTAGCTTTTTAATATCAGATGCTATCTTGTTGACAGTAGACTGATCGAACATTTTAGTTGGATCGCTTCTATCTTCAGTTAATAAGTCTTTTAATTTAATCATAGTTATTATCGCTTAGTTTTTTGCATATTAGTTAGTACCAACGATTTTAGCTAACTGTTCCGGCACATGAGAAGCATCCATTACATAATTTCTTAATTTACTTAACGTTCTGAAGTTTTCTCTATCTTTTTTCTTTAGCTCGTGGTCGATATGAGTTATTAAAACTTTACAATTTCTTTCCCAATCTTTAGCAAACTTCTTATCCATAGGAGCTTCATTTAGTTTTGTTAGATTTCTTCTCCATTCTGAGTCATTAAAGTGTACCATTTTTTTCTTGTTTTCTGACATTTGTATTTCTCCTAGTTTATCCTGTAAGTCATTATAGCTTTTTTGATTCCAAGCTTTCGTTTGACTAATTTTTCTACTTTAGTTTGAAGTTTATCTAAATCGCCACCATATCTATTAGCATCATCATCTGTCCACTCATCGCCTTTCTGGCCAGCATCTTGATTCATATCAGAATCTAACTGTTCAAGTTCACGTCTTGCGTCTTTAATCTGGTTTATAATATCGATTTCTGCATCCATTAGTTTGTAATATTGTTTCTCTGTTGGTATCTTTATTTTAGCATTTTTTGCCAACATTGTTTTTCTAGCTCTGATTGCAACTAATATAGGATCGTTAATATCCATTTCATTTAATTTGCCTTCGTACATAGGTCTGTTTCCGCCTGCATCATCTATCATTGCAGCCATTTGTTTATCATCAAGCATGTTCATCACACCGCGGGTTTTCCATTTTTTATTTGAAGTGCTTCTTTCCCAAGTCGTTCCGTTCTTGAAAGAAATTTCCTTTGCTTTCTTTACATCTTTAATAGATGGAGCATATTCATTTAATTTACCTTCACTTACTTTGCTTTCATGTGTTTTTTTAAGTGCTGAAAGAACCATTAATATCTTTTTATCTGGCATTCTTAACGACATAAGAGCTCGGTTAATATGTCCCCAAGTATAAGTTAATTTATCATTACGACCTTCATTTACACCTTCGAAAGCTGATTTTACTGATTTTCCTTTTAGTGCATCTTTACATGCTATGTTAAATTGTTTCAATTTTTTAGTTGCGTCTCCTGGATAACCATCTTGCATCAATTCAATGGCCATATTTAGATGACTTGCTATATCATCAGCTTGCTCATCATCTATTCTGTCAAACTTGTCAGATAATTTAACTAGTGTATCTTCACCAACTTTTTTAGTGATCTTTGAACCTAATACTAATAGAGGTTTTAATCCTCTTGCTAATTTTTCGTTTAATTTGGATTCCTCAAGCTCGCCGTATTTATTAACCTTCTTGCCTTTGTCGTCTGATACCCAGTATGCTTTTTCACCACTTATGTATTCTACAGCATCTTTATAACTTTTGAATAGTTGCGGTTTTTTCCAATTTGAGCCAGAAGACTTTAATAAGCCTTTTTTGCTTGATATATAGAAGTTAGCTTCATTAACTGATTCTTTAGCCATCATAATAGAAAGTCCTAAGTCATCAATAATTTTTTTAGCGTCATTAAAGTATTTCTTGTCTAATTTTAATGCTGTTAAAGTCACAGACAGTCTGTTCATCTGGAACCCTTTAATTTTAGCTTTTTCTAATGCTCCTTTCAACTGTAAAGGTTTGAAGTTTGCTTTGGTTTTTATACCAATCATACTTTCATTTAATTTACCTTCACTTAATGTGTTTTTTACTATCTTAATTGCTAGTTTCTTTTGTGAAGTGGTTGAATACTGAAATAAATCTTTATAGTACTTTTTCATAGCTTTCATTATTTGAGAATCTGTAGGTCCTTTTTTATCATCATATTTCGTATGATTTGGCATTGAATAAGCTAAATCTGTTGCTACTTTTTTCAAGTATTTATTATCTACTTCTTCATTGCCTTCATCTATATCTAACGTTTTTGGATATCCTTTTTCACCTTTTTTTGCAGGTTTTTCACCTCGTTTTCTTTTTGCATGGATATTTGCCCAAAGTCCTTTATTTTTGCCTTCATACATTAAATCAAACATTATATTTTGTATCTTTGAATTTGTAGAATTACCACCATTCTTTTCAATAGCTCTTCTAGCTTTTAAAGCATTTTTCTTAAGAACCATGTGCCAACCTTTAGAAGGACCACCCATCTTCTTAATATATTGAGCTCCTTGTACTTTCATACCAACTGGTCTTGCATTTCCTCTAGGGTCAATTATTACAAAATCTCTACCTTCTGTTAATTTGCCTTCACTAAGATTTATAGCGTCACCTTCTAGTGTTGCTCTAACCCTATTCCTTTTCAAAATCTCAAAAGCGATTTTTGCTTGTTGCTTATCATTAAATTGTAAGTATGGTATACTATCCTGAATATCACTGCCAGGATAATCATCCAGTTCCGGATTTTCTTCATCGTCAAGTATATCCATTGCGTACTTTATAATCTTTTCAGCTGAAACTTCTCCATTTTCATTAACAGATTCAAGTTTTGTAGCCCACATGTCTCTAACAAACTTAATAGCTTGCTTTACATCAATCTTATATTTTTTAGCCAGCTTTAATATATTTTTTTTATTTAACTCAGATGCCTTTAGTTTTTCAACATCATTATAAAATTGTGTGTTTGCATCATCACCTAAAAAGCTATCTACTGAGCTTTCATTTACTTTACCCTTTTGCTCCTTAAATAATTTGCTTTCTTCTAACCAAATAGATTTACCTTTATGTTTTGTATCTATTGATAGCTCTAAGTCAGGTATGTATATTGGGTCGAATGATTTAGCACCCGTTGATGGGAATTTAACATATGCAGTTTTGCCGCTCACCTTATTGATTAAACCTATTTCATTATCATTGGTTTTTATATATTCACCCTTTTTAGGCTTTCCTTCAAGCAGGAGATCAATTTCTTCAGATATTAGCGTTACAATGTCTTTATTATTCATGCTATTCCCTATACCCCTATCTTAATATATGTTAGCATATCTTTCATTGCTCTTAATGCTTTAGTTTTTGATTTATCAAATTCCTTACCATATCTATTTCCTGAACCACCTTTTTGAGCGTTAGCAACTAAATGAAAGAGCTTTGTAAAGTCTTTTTCTTCTTTAGATGATTTCATTTTAGGTGCAGCTTCTTTAACCAATGATTTAAGGGTTAATTTTGTTTTTTTAGATTTCATGTTGTTTCTCTCCTTGTTATATAAATATCAAGACCATCACTAAAAGTCTTCCATTATTATTTCGTCTATCTTATCTTGTATGTCAGATTGTTTTTCTTCTATTACCATCATAATATTAGCTTGGTATCTTTTTTTCTCTTCTCCATTAACAAATATAATAATAGTTGGAGTAACGAATATACTAAAATCTTTTTGCCAAGTACCTTTATCAATCAATATTCTTTTTGTTCCTACATCTGTTAGATTATTTAACCATTCTGTATCATTTGCTGAGTTCCAGCTTGCGTTGAATTCAACTACACATATATCTTCATCGCATGTATATGTTTGTCCATTTGCTGAGCTGGACATTATCATAAATAGTATTATCAATAAATACCCTGCCATTAACTTCCATGTTGTATAATCTTTTTTCATAACTATTGATTTCTTCTTTTATCTATTTTACCACCTTTAACATATCTTATACTATCATATGTACCATCTTTATAATCTAATCTTTCCAATATAAGTACTATATCTTCTTTAATATCAGTTACATCGTTTTGGGTATTTCGTATTATAGTATACATACTATCTTGATAAAGGATATCTTCGGCTGTTGGTATCCATACTTCTACTTTTTGTTTTGGTGGTACTTCTTTAATTACTACTACTTCCTCTGGCCAAACACTTGCTAATACTAAAGTACTTAATAATACTCCAGCTGTAAGTAATATACATACTCTATTAGTTAAACATACATTTGTGTTCCACAGTTTCATATTATCTAAGTCTGTCTATTTTATCGTTTAGTTTCTCAAGTGCAATTTTAATTTCTTGAACATCTTGTTGGGTTGTCATTATTGTTTGTCTAACCAACTGATCTTTCATATCGAATTCCATTCTAGTAATTTCTGGTGGGGGAATTTCTATAACTGGTAATTGCTTTGCTTCTTCAATATCTGCCTGTAATACAAACCACATACTAATTACTGTAGCCATTGCAACACCTATACCTAATAAAGTTTTTATACTTATATTGAAACCTGTATCTTCGTTTAACTCTTTAGCCATCTTACTCTTCCCTTAAAATACTCTATAATTTATGCCGGCACTAAATCCATGCCATTCTCTATTCCAATATTTGTTGTATGTACCTTCTACAAATACACCTAAGTTCTTGCTGAACCAATGTCCATATACCAAACCTGCAGAATAATCTAACCACTGTCCTTCATTGAACTTATGGTAACTGAACTCTCCTCCTGCATCATAATGGTATGGCATGATATTACCCCATGCATGTAACCAACTTTTCTTTTCATATTTGTAATAATCAAATCCTATTACTAACGAATGTTGAATTGTATTTTCTAATTCGTTTCTTTTCTTTTCAGAATAATCAGCCAATACTTCTGGTATTGCAACTGCTTCCCAAACTTCTGTACTTGTTGCAACTGAATTACCAGATGGGTCTAAATATTCTACTCCGCCATGACCATCAAATCTAATTTCATATCCTTCTTCTATGGCTAATTGAGTATAATGTAAATTATTGTTCGATAGTAACCATTCAGCCAAAGGGTCATATCCATAAGGTTCTGCTAATCTTTGAGCTGCACCGAAATTAAATGTTAGATTTTTTGCCTGTGTGGGTTTATACGTAAGTCTTTCAGAAGCTTCAAAGTATCTTATATCTGCAAATCCATCTTCAAGATATTCTACCTTTACAATGAAGTGTCTCCAGCAGAACTTTTCAGTACAGCCATCAGTACCTACATATCTAATAAAGTGATGCTGGTCTAAATAAGTCTCACCTTGCTGTCTTTTATACTCGCCTTGAAATAAGAATTCTATTTTGTTGTTCCATCTACCTAAAGTAGCAGCATCTGTAAATGAATTTTCAGTTCCATTCTTAAATCGTTCTTTGTCTTCGTATCCAAACTTCTTAATCTTTCTTACACCGAACAGTATTGAATAATCATAAGGTGTTTCGTTAACTGAGGTTTGTAAACCATTTGTTACTGAGAATTCGTCTTGATCAGATAAAGATGTACCACCGTTAACTGCTCCATAAACAGTACCAAACTTAAATATGTCTTTTAAGTTAATATCTTGAGCACCCACAATTAAAGGTATGCAAAATAATAAAATTAGTAATTTCTTCATACCCTAACTCCTATCTGTCAATGACATCGTTAATTTAATGCCGTGTTTTTTTAGTGCCTTTTCTAACTTACCATCTAAAACTATATCATACATGTCGTGAAAATCAACCTTTACTCCAGTCATTTTTGTTAACATTTTTTCGTATTCTTTATAGTCGCTGTTGCTCAAGTCTTTTCCATTAACTTCAATATCTTCTAATTTGAATTTAGGTTCTTCCATCCATTCAACATTAATAGTTTTTATTTCAGATCTTCTACTAGCTTCGCTTAATATGTCTTTTAATTTAATCATTATTTTGGTCCCGATGAGTTATCCACAGTCGATGTTTTTTCGTATAAGTAGTTCTTAAGAAATTCTTCAAACTTAAACTGTATGTTAGTTTTAACTTCTAGCGGACGACCACCTTTACCTTTGAATCCAGCTATTTTAATATCTGTTCTATTCATTACATAAAAGTCGATTTGATCTTCCATAGCTTTTTTAACTTTCTTCCAAAGCTTTTGTTCCGTAGCTCTAAGTTTTTTACGATCTTTAAGAGAGTATTGAGATTCATCTTCGCCGTATTCGGCTTCGGTTATTATGTTTTTTAGCTTAATCATTTCTGTTCTTCCGCTTCCATTGCTTTTTTAGCCTTATCCCAAAATGTTTTTCTAGACCCTTTGAAGAAAGATTTCTCTTTACCTGTAAGCATATCTTCCATTTTATCTAATTGAATATAAATCTGATTACCTAGTGCTGTGATTGGATGTCCGAATCTGTCTTCGGTTAATTTGCTTTTGTTTAATATGTCCTTTAATTTCATTTTATTTCCCAAATTTTACGTAAGCATTTACCATGTCAGCACCAGCTGCACCTCTATGAGTTTTTATATATGGTCTTGCTGGACCTTTTTGGATTGCTTGTACTACTTCTTCCAAACCAAATACTTTACCAGTTTTCGTAATTTGAAACTTTCCATCAACCATCTTTGAAAAGATCATTTTTCCAATTCCTACTGTTTCATTTTTTTTCATAGCTGCAAGTCTTGTTCTAAGATTAACTCTAAAATTCCTTGCTCTTTGTGAATAGTCTTCGTTTAATATGTTTTTTAGTTTTATCATTGTTTTATCAACCTTGTTGTAAATCGTTTATTGTTATATATAAGTATCAAATTATATACTCCGTTAGGATAGTTTGATAAATCAATTCTCTTAGATTCTTTATTTATTAGTAGTTTACCCATGATATCGTAAACCTCTACTTCAATATCTAATCTTGTTTCTATTGATATTATATCTTTAGTTGGATTTGGATATACTACAATTCCTAGAGCTGATATATCTTCTATTGCAGTTGGCCAACCTAATTGGCAGTAGTCATACATTTGTATACATGATGCATCCCAATCTGTAGTACAACAATAGTCATCTACATCAATTACCCAAGCATAACAACCATCATTTAACCAAAATGGTATACCAGGTCCTCCATAACATCCTGCATCGTAATTACAAGCTGTTGAATCTGAAACATTTGCAGCTGGATTATAATTGTAAGCTGCTACATCCGTACATCCTGAAATTATTGTTATACATGAATTTATAGGTTCAAAGCATGCGTTAGGATCGTAATTTAGAGCTGTTATATCCATACAGCCAGATATATAACAACAACTGTTATCTGACGTGTTTGCTAATGGATTAAAATTAAGTGCAGTTGCATCATTGCATCCATAAACAAAAGGAGTACAACTTCCATTATCTACATTTGCTAATGGATTATAATTAAACATAGTTGAATCCATGCATCCGTTTATAGGAAGTATGCAACTGTTATCATCAGTGTTAGCAGTAACATCATAATTTAATGCATTAGGGTTAGTACATCCATAAATGAATGGTTCGCAAGTATTGTTATCTGTATTTGCTAACGGATTGTAATTCCATGCTGTAGAGTCTGTACAACCGTAAATTGGTGTTATGCAAGAATTATCATTAGTATTTGCTAATGGGTCATAATTTAGTGCTGCAGGGTCTGTACATCCAAGTACTATAGAATCACATGTTCCGTTATCTGTATTTGCCAAAGGGTTATAATTAAAAGCAGTTGAATCGGTACAACCATTAATGAATGGGATACAAGATCCATTATCAGAATTAGCTAAAGCATTGTAGTTAAACATTGTATTATCAGTACAGCCGTAGGTGAATGGTATACAATTTCCATCATCCGCATTGGCAGTAGCATTATAGTTAAACATTGTATTATCAGTACATCCATATATAAAAGGAATACATCCATCATTAGTATTTGCTAAAGGATTATAGTTAAACGCTATTGGATCAGTACATCCTAGTATTGTTGCAATACAAGTTCCATCATCAGTATTTGCTAAAGCGTTGTAATTTGTTGCTGTTGAATCAATACATCCATAAATAAAAGCAATACATGAGTTATCAGTAGTATTAGCTAAAGCATTATAATTTATAGCTGTAGAATCCGTGCAACCATAAATAAAAGGAATACATGAATTATTAGTAGTATTTGCTAAAGGATTATAGTTAAACATTGTAGAATCAATACAACCATATACATAGGGTAAACAAGAACCATTGCTCGTATTAGCAGTTATATCATAATTAAATTGAGTAGCGTCCATACATCCATAAATAAATGGAATACAAGTTGAGTCTTCTGTATTTGCTAATATATTATAATTAAATTGAGATGCATCCATACATCCATATATAAATGGCAAACATGATCCATCATCAGTTGTTGCTAATATATTATAGTTAAACGCTATTGGAGAAGTACAGCCTAATACAGTAGCTATACATGTTCCATCATCTGTATTTGCAATTGCGTTATAATTAGTTGCTGTTGAATCTGTGCAGCCATATAAATATGCTATACAGGTTGCATCGTCAGTATTTGCAAGTGGATTAAAGTTAAGTGAAGTAGAATCATTACAACCAAGTATGATTGGGTAACATGAACCATTATCAGTATTAGCCAATTGGTCATAATTAAATTGAGTAGAATCAGTGCAACCATATATAAAAGGTATACATGATCCATTGTCTGTATTTGCTAAAATATCATAGTTCCACATCGTTCCATCAGTACAACCATATACATAAGGTTCGCATGAACCATCATCGTCAGTTGCAAGTATATTATAGTTATACATTAACGGGTCTTGACATCCAGGTATTTCTAATTCATCACATATACCATCTGCATCAATATCACTTAAACATATATTATTACAATCATAGTATTGTATATTATATGTACATGTAGAAAGTGTATTTGCTAGTGAATCATAGTTACAAGCTAGTATGTCTGTACAGCCATTAACTATAGGAATACATGTTGATAGGCATTTTGCAATTCCAGAATACATGTAAGGTGATAATTGAATTGGATTAAGGAATGGATTATCTCCTCCAAATACTATAATCTCTCCAGTAGGACTAACTATTTCAAAACCACATTCATCTGAAAAATTAGCAGATAATGGGTCTGAATAAAAGAATGCTTTTACAAGTTCATTTGAATTTAAGTTTAATTGTGTCGTGAATGTTGCTCCTGAAGATACTGAAAACGGCCCATAAGAAGTATTACCTTGACTTACCATTAGGAATGAACCTCCCCAACCGTTAGCAGATAAGTCTGTTAAGTTTAATGTATGTGAACAATTTGAGAATTGTTCTTGTGTATTTGCTATTGGGTCATAATTTATTGAATTTGTATCAATACATCCATAAATATTAAGAGTAGAACATGAACCATCATCAATTACTGCATCTATATTAAATTCTAAGTAAGTATCATCCATACAACCTTCTATTGGTAAATCATCACAATCTCCAACATTTCCATTTACTACTTCGCCAGATCCAAAATTACCACCACCATTACCAATCGTATCGCAGGGAGTATGTACCATCCATGTTCCATCAATTCCTCCCCAAGCTCCTCCTCCAAGTCCATCTCCGAAAGAATCCTCTATTCTAAATGTTATTGGTGTATTATCAGCTACGCATGTACTTTGTGAAACTATTGTTCCCATAGGTAGATTACTATATGCTCCTGTTAAAACTTCAGCAATAGTTGTACCTTGATTGTTTTGAATCCACCAACTAGTTTCTGCTCCATATTGGTCTAACATAATAGTCACTATTAGTTCTACAGAATCAACTCCACAACCTGTAGTATCTATTGTAGCATATGTACAAACATTATATCCACCTTCAGCAACTGCTGCTGGATTATAATTTACTGCTGTTGAATCCATACATCCAGTAACTAAATCGCAACTTCCATCATCTGTTGTAGCTGTTGGGTCATAATTTATAGCAAGAGGATCATTACAACCATAAATATATTGACAAGGATTGATTGACCATATATCTCCTACTAGTATATCGTCATATAATGCAGCTGGCTGGTATGTTTGATAAGGATCTCCATCGCAGGATGCTTGATCATGTACTACGTACATCAGTGCTACTCCTTGATTACAGTTAGTTGGTACATTTACACCATCTATAAAGTAAGAGTATCCGTTTACAGAAATTTCTGTTCCTATTGAAAATATTGATGCATTTGCATATGCATATGTTAAGTCTACTCCAAAGTAGTTAACATTAGTACTCCATTGTGTTGTATTACAAGTTGCTCCTCCAGCTACAGGTCCTGTATAATCATTTGTTCCTGCTGTTGGATCATAATTTAATGCTGTTGGGTCCATACATCCAATTATAAACTGACAAGACCCATCATCCGAAGTGGCTAATGAGTCATAGTTTAATGCAGTTGGATTTGTACATCCAGATATAGGTGGTGCACAAGGCAATATATTAACTAAAGTATCTAGTGTAAAGAATACTGCCGTTAATGGGTCATAATTTAAAATGAGACCCTGACAGTCATTTTGCATCTTAAACCAAGCTGGATTGTTTGAATTCCATCCATCTCCATAAGAATCATTCAATGTAATAACATAATTACCTGAATTTATATTGATTGTAGTATCTAGATATTGATAGGCAGTCGTTGGTTGATGAAATATTGCTGTATCACCATTAACGGTGTCTTCAACCATAAACCAATTAGACTCCTGTGGAGCCCAACTATCATATTGAACCGTAAAATTAACCCAACTATCTGGTGTTTGTGCAAATAAAACCGATGGTAATATCAGTAATAAAAATATTAGTTTTTTCATAATTCAAATCCCAAGTTTAATACCATTAGTCTAAACTTATTCTTTTCCCACTTTAGTTCTAATACTGTAAAAGTACCGATTCTACATTGTAGGTAGTACTTTTCTTTTTTGTTTCCTGCATCAAATCCGTTTATCCAATTCATAACATTTTCTCCTTAATTGGTTTATCCCTTAAATATTTGTTTCTTACCACCATGGTATTCATATGCATGGCCTTCGGTTTTAAGTGTTTCGTTTATACAAATAGAATTACCATCTGTATCTTGTATAAATAACTCTCCAAGAACTCTTCCATATTTTCCAACACCATGGGATTTTAATCTAAAATACCCAGGCTTCGATGATGTTTCGCTTAAAAGTTCAATTACTCTTGCTTTTGCAGCTAATCCTTTCTTCTTTTCTTCTAAGTCTCTTGTTCTAGATTCCCAAGCATCAAGTCCCATAAAACGGATTCTTTTCTTAACCCAGATATCGAAACCAATATCTATCATTGCGTCAACAGTATCGCCATCAACAACTCGATCTAATTTTGCTCTGTAAATATACTTGTCCATTATTTGAATGTCTTACGCATCCATAACAAAATATAATGTGTTAATTCGTCACCAGCTGGTTTGATATCACTTCTTTCTGTCATTGGACCATTTTTCCATTTCTTCCAAAGCTTTGCAATTTCACCTAAGTGTTTGTCTAGTTCTATAGAATTCATAGATTCAACGTATTCTTCTTTGATAGGTTCCTTTGGGTCTACTAGATTTGCCATGTTAATATTATTCTTAGCTTGATAAGCTTTTTGTACACTATCTAAAGTAGGTAATGAATCACCAAATTTTCTATTTTCAAATCCTGGTGTATTTTCATTTAATAAGTCTTTTAAGTTTATTTTTTTCATATTATTTCTCACAGCTTCCGCCTTTACATTTACATGGTTTACATTTACATGTAGTTAAGTAAGCCCATCCTGCAGCTGCCACTAATAATCCTGAGCCCCATAATAAACTTACACCAAATGTGCATCCTGCACCAATTGCCAATACATATCCACCATAACATTTTACATAGCAAAGGATGCTATCATATGTTGATTTATTTTCTTTGTATTCTGCTACTAATTTTTCGTCTAATTCTGTACTGTCAAGTACCTTTTTTACTGCTTTCTTAACAACTTTCTTAGCTGTTTTTGTTACTGCTTTTTTTGCCATATTTTAATCTCCTGTTATAGGTTTATTCAAGTATAAATATCATTTTATATAGTAAATAATAAGTCTAACTGTATCATTTCACTAGACTTGTTATAATTTTAGTGTCTGGGTATTTTTTCTTTAATGTATTTACTGCCTTTATATTTTTAGGGCTGTCATCCATAAAGTATATTGGATTATATCCTTTAAGTATCTCTGCTTCTATCCAATCTGCCTTTTTCTGTGGGTCATTACTTCCTAATGGTACAACGTATGGATTTATTCCTATTGTTTTGAAAAACTGATTTATTGGTGCACCAAGCCTTCTAGCAGTTAATATAGTCACCTTTCTGCCACCTTTCTTTAGTTGTTTGCGTAGTAAATCAACATTCTTTTTGATAATTTTTGGATTTTGTATCGATCTGTCGAAATCTCTAAAGTCAAATTCTTCACCATCCTTTGGCTTATATACTGCGAATTCGGCCGGATCTAATTTATTGACTTCTTTACCACCAATGGTAACATATATCCATGAATCAGATTTTGCCAATGTATCATCAAAGTCAAATACACTTAACATCCTAGATTCTGTTAAAAGATTTTTTAGTTTAATCATTAGTATATTTTCTCCAGTTCTTTTCTGCTTTAGTTGCAGCAATTTCGTAAGGGTTTTTCTTGTAACCTAACTTACGATATTCTTTCATCTTCTTAGGATCTTGTGATGCATGTGTATACTCATGTAGTAAAGCCTTTATAATTTCTATTTCATTAACCATCTTAGGTGTATAAAGATAAATCTCATTTTTATCCCATTCATATTCTGCATGAGGATTTGCTTCTCCTTGGGCTCCTTCAATACCACTAACCCTTACATATATGTTAGTATGGAATTCAACCTTCGGTATACCTCGTCTAGCTCTACCTAGATTCTTAACTATCTGTGGATATACTCTATCCACTACTGATTGTTTATCGAAACTTTCTAGTAATAAATCCTTTAGTTTAATCCTTGACATGAGTAATTCTATTATCTTTCTTCCATGCTGCTTTGTCAAATACTAGATTATCGTTTTTCATCATTATTATTAAAGCTCTACCAAATTTTTGGTCATCTTTAATGTGAGTAAATTCTTTGTTGTTGTGATATGCCCATTTGAACCACCAACTAGAGGCTGTCTTAAACATTTTACCACTATCAGCTTGTCCATCGGATTTTCGTACATGTTTTAGCATATCTTTTTTATATTTGCTGCGGTTTTTATATGCAAACTTCTTAAAATCTTTGTAAGCAAATTCATTTGGAGTATCCATTGGTATTGGTCTACCTTCTGTGACGTGATCTTTATCTTTCATTAGCTCGCCATTCGGCATGTAATGATACCCATCAGGAGCAGATTTGTCTTCTATTACCTTAAGTTTTTCTTTACTCAAACCAGTTAATTTTTCAAATTCCTGTTTAGTAATTTTCTTTTCAAGATAATCTAGCATATACTTTGTAATATCTTTACCAGTTTTTTTATTAACCATCTTCATTTCAGTAAAATTTGCTGCTTCTTTTTTAGGCATAAGTTTTTTTATTCTAAATGATAACATTTTCTTACCATTTATAGTTGGTTGACCTTTATCATCAAAGCCAAAATCCTTGATAACTACAGGTTTGTTCTTAAACTTGCCGCGTAAAATAGTATCACCTATTTCTAAGTCTATTTCGTATTTTTCTGTCAATATGTCCTTTAGTTTTATCATAGTCTTTATTCCCATTTTCTATTATATTTTTCTCGCTGATCAATAAGAACATATTCAACAGAATCATGTTTGCCACAATGAGGACATCTTAATTTTTCTAAATTACTTGCCTCATTTATTTTCCATTCACCATCACATTTCTTATTACTACATTTATAGATATAAGTGTGACGTATGAATACTTTGTGACCCATTATGCTATATCTTTACTCTCAATCAAAGTATATGAAAATGAATTACCATGTACTTCTCTAGCTTCTTGGCATATACTCAAAAATTCATTCCAATCATCGTTGTTGGCAATTACTTGGCACCCTGCTGACCATTTATCTACCCTAGTCGAAGTTCCTCCAGATTTAGCAGTTGCTCTATGAATGTTAATTCCATATGTTCCTGTAGTAGCATCTTCTTCTGTACAATCATATACTTCATCTAAATTATCATCTCTATAAACTGTTACAGGAGATTTTTGTCCTAATGCTGTATATTTTCCACCATGTAATCTAATTTTATGCGAACCTCTATATTGTCCTGGTTTTAATATCGCAACTCCTTTCCCATATGATTTTATACAGTTTTCAACCCAATGTGTTCCTGGATCAGTTGTACAATTAAACTCATGGTATTGCCATTCGCCATCTATCTTATATGAAATTGTGATTTTATCATCAAAGGCATTAGTTACTCTACCCTTTGTTTCTGAATTTCGAATGCCGACTATATTTACGTCGTATCCTTTGTTATTGCTGTCGCTGAAGTATTTGTAACCTTTACCTTCTACAGTCTCTTGGATTTGTTCTCTTGTATACATTTCCTAGTTCTCCATTTATCTATAATTTGTTAAGTAATCTTATATAAATATCAACGTCTAACTATAAAATATCATCAAATAAACTTAATATCAGATTCCTTGAACCAATATATTCTTCCACCTAAATCTGTCGCTCTTATACCCTTAGATGTTATTTCCTTTATAATTATTTTATCTCCTTTATAGAGTGCACCTTTATGGCTAAAATAATCTTTTTTTAAGATTGCGTATTTAAGATTTGTTGTATCGTTCATATTTTATTCCATCAGATATCATATTTTCTGCCTTGTTAATTGCATCCTTTGAGCTAGTAAATGGGCCCTGTAGTTTATGTTTTCCGTGATAAACAAACAAATCAACCTTTCCCGGTATAGTTTGAATTTCACCATTATTTAGTGTTCTTTTTCTAGGCATTTCTATTTTCTGTCTAATGTCTAAATATCCGACTTTACATAAATAATTACCGTATTTTTCTTTCTTTCCCATTATAATAAATATATAGTATTACTTTTTCTGTTTTCTTTTAGGTTGGTTTTTATTTGTAGATTCTTCTTTATTTTTTCTACGGGTTATTTTTACTACTGTTGGTTGATAATGTGTATCTTTATCTATATCTCTAAGTCTGAATTTTGGCATTTTATCGTACTTTTAATTTATCTAGTTTTTGCATAAATTCTGAAATAGTCAATGTATGATTACTATCATTTTTTATTTGCATTTCTGTTATTTTTTCTGGGAAATCATTTACTATCTTTGTTAGTGCCTCTAATCCTTGGTCTGACCAAAAAACTCCAAATCCGTTATCGGTTCCAATAGTTAAATATGCTTCAGGTTGTTCTGTATCAATTAAATAGTATTCCATTATTTGAATTGTTCTTCTGAAGAAACTATTGCCCTTCCTTCTAATTTTTCCCAATCTTTTTCTGGTCGTACATTTATATTAGTTTGCCAGGCTCCCATTAATGTTGGTACGTCAACATCTAATGATTTTCCAAAATGAATCATTGCTTGGATATCTTTAGGAAAACAACTTCCTCCAAATCCCCATTTACCATCAGGACCTGGTACTGATAAGTGAGAGTGTCCTATTCTACCATCTCTAACAAATCCTTCCACGGCCATGTCCCAATCTACACCACATTTATCAGCAACTTGGCGCATTTCATTCATAAATGATACCTTTGTTGCAAAGAAACAATTATTCATATATTTTGCCATCTCAGCTGTTTCAAAATTAGTTTCAATTATAGGCATCGAATCACCAAATCTCCATCTAAATAATTCAGCTACTCTTGCTGTATTTCTTTTTCTTCCGCCTAGAATAAATCTTGATTGATTTATAAAGTCAAATTTTGCTGAACGTTCTGTTAAAAATTCCGGATTAAAAACTATATTTAGCTTAGTAAATTTTTTTGCTAATTTAGTTGTAGTACCTGGTATTATTGTAGATCGGATTAAAACTATGTTTCCTTTCCGTTTGTTTACCCTTTGAATATCAGCCAGAGCGTCTTCTAATATGCCTAAATGCATGCTTCCATCTGGATTAGAAGGTGTTGGTACTGACAAGAATATAAAGTCAGATTTATTAACTGTTTCTTCTAATGTATGAATACTTTTTGTTGGATTTTTATCGTATGCTCTTATTTCTGCATCGCAGCATGTTTGGGGAGAAAAACCAAATTCAACTGCAGAACCTACAAATCCTCTTCCTATAATACCTATTTTTTTCATATCCCTAAGTCCTTTTTATATTTTTTAATCCAAGTTGGTAAATCGCCTTTTGGTTGCCAATCTAAATCTAAATTTGCTTTTGAGTTATCTGCTAATGTTTGGTGGGGTTCTAATACTTTTTTACCTTTCTTAGTTTTTCCTTTAAACATTTTAGCAACCTCATTTACAGAGTAATTTTTTCCATTTCCAATATTAAATACATCGCCACTGAAATTTTTCTTTCTATTGGCTGCTAATAAATTTGCATCTATTACATCTCCAATATATGTAAAATCTCTTCTTTGTTCTCCATCATTATTTATAGGTAATGATTTTTTTTCTAACATCTTAGATGCAAATATTCCCAACACTAAACAATATGCTCCTTCTAGCAACATTCTTTCCCCATATACATTAAAATATCTTAGTGATACTGTATCTAATCCGTATACTTGACTAAACATTTTACAATATTGTTCACCAACATATTTTTGTAAGCCATATGGGGATAACGGGTTTGTTGAATGTTCTTCTGGGGTTGGAAATTTAGTTGCATTTCCGTATGCTGAACTACTTGCACTGTAAACTACTCGTTTAACTCCAGCCTTGTGAGAAGCAAATAATATGTTTAGAGTTCCATTTACATTTGCTTCGTTAAAGGACATTGGATCTTCTATTGAAGGCTGGACTCTAGCTTTCGCTGCAGTGTGGAAAACTATATCTACACCAGATAAACAATTTATCAAAAAATCATGTTCTGCGTATGCTATATCGCACATTATAAATTTAGCTTTTGGATTTATATTTTCTCTTTTTCCAGTAGATAAATTATCTAAGATTACTACATCAATTCCATCTTTAATCAATTTATCTACTAGATTTGAACCTATAAATCCAGCTCCTCCTGTTACTAATACCTTTTTCATATTACTTCTGGGTTGTAGTTTTCCAAGATTTTACATCATGTAATGTTTTATATACCAATTCTATCATTGGTTTAATATCATTAAATGCTGATTGATGTTTTGCTTGTAAAATTCCCATGGCTGTGTTTAATGGGTCTTCAATTTTACTTTTAATTGAAACCTTACCATCTGTGTTAATTTCTGACATTGTTGTTCTCCTTGTTGTTAATTATTAAATTAGTTTCGTATGTTTTCATACTATTTATAGTTATTTCTAGATTTCCTAGATTAAACGTTCCTATGGTTCCGCTATCTGAAATAATATCAGATATATTTTGTATATAATGAAATTCTTGTTCGGTAAATGTATTACCATCTATTTCAATTAAAACTTTATTTTGCTTTTTATTGTTATATGGTTTTATTCTATCTGATAAATCTATGATAGTATTAAGCTGCTCTTTAGATGCATAATTTGCATATTGATTTCCATTTGCATCGTTTATATACACTGTACTACACCATGGTTCAAGTACTTCTAATAGTTGCATACTACCATTTTTTATTACGAATCCTATATCATATTTTGATGGAATGATTGGCTTTAGATATTCATCATGTTTAACAAAATGTCCCCATTTTCTAATAAAGTTTCGAGATGATTTTTCATTTTGAGCTAGCCATTCAGCAGTCTCTCTATTCTTCATAAACACTTTTCCATCTGGATTTCTTTTAGCACCGTCTGCAAACCTACTACCTCTACACGTCATGTGATAAACGCAACCACCCCATGTTTGTATAAACTTAATTCCATTTAATTGGAACCTATTAAAGATATCTGAATCTTCTTTTGACTGAGGAGCATATAATGGATCATGACCATTTATTTCTTGAAAATCTTTTTTATAGAATGCCCATGGAGCAAATATACCTTCTGTTGTTTTAATATTATTTTCGTATTCATATTCTGATGTATACCACTCTATAAAATCTTCTTCTCTAAACTCTTCAGGTTCTATTCCAAAATCTTGTATAATTTTTTCTGGACCTGGAGGATGTAGTGGGGGCTCTATCCTTGTAAGAGATACTATTGTTTTTTCTTTTAATTCAGTTTCAATAGCATCTATTGCACCAGGACATAAGTACATATCTGCATGATATATTATACAAACATCATGACTAGCTACTTCATTAACCAATCTATCATATAGTATTGTATGTCCTAATCTTGTCGGACCTTCATTTCTTATTGCTTTGAAATTAGAATCAGCATCCATCATATCTTGACACCAATCCCAGGTACCATCATTTGAAAAGTCATCTGCAATGCAGATTTCTACTTCATGATTTCCTTGGTTGTTTCTAATTGAATCATAAGACCATTTAAGGTACTTAAGATTATTTCTTCCAGGTTGTATAAAACTTATTTTCATATTACTATAACTTTACTATAAATATAGTTCTTTAACTAATTTATTCCAATTTTTAATGAATATTGATTCACTATATTTTTTATTATACCTAACTCTTGCTGTTTCAGAACACAACTGATAAAATTGTTTATCATTTTGTAGTCTATTAGCTAATTTTCTAGCACTAATAATATCTCCCCTATCTACACTTAAATCTGGAAATATATATTTTTGGGTATTTACATCATTATATCCTATACACGGTATACCTAGATATCCACAATTCAGCGGAAATTGTCCAGCTGAGGATTGATATGTCTGTATTCCGTATTTACATTTTGATAGTTCGTACATAAATTTATGCCAATCCATCCATGGTAAATAATTTATACCATTAATATCTTCACCTTCTTTATATTTTCCAGCCTTAAATCCATATTTAGGAAGTTGAAATTCATTAGATATTACCCATGCATCAAAACCCCTGTATGTTAGATGCCAGTTTCCAGCTACAAATACTCTATCTTCTTGTTCAGCAACGGCTATATTGTCTTCAATCATTAATGTAGGTAATACCATACATTTTTTATCTGTGATACCCTGATAATATTTTACGTCTGCATCATTATGGCACAGTATCATATCGGCCTCTAGTAGTTGATTATAAAACCAAACCATTGTATTCACAGGATCTTCCATCCAATCCCAATGACATCCTTCTTGCATAATAATTACCTTTTTGCAATAGTTTCTTATTGTAGATATTAAAGGATAATTTTTACTAGCTAGTTGTTCTCTATTTTTTTCCTTAGGTATTATAACAACTCCAATATCATATGATTCAGTAATATTTTCTAATTGGAATACACAATGATGGGCCGCGTCAAGTGCACATACCCAGGCCTGATCAGTTCTCATTGGTGTAGTTCTAGGTACTTTACCGCTATATCCACCTTCTGTAAAAAATGCTATTTTCATATTATATCTCTACTATTTTTTCCTTCGTTAAACAATAAATCTAAAATTGTTAGATATGGAATAAATTCTCCGTGTAATTGGCTGTATTTTGGATGATCGTATTCTTGCCAAATCAATTCTATATTATTATTTTTAAACTCTGCCTCATTAATATATCTTTTAGAACCATCACCTGCTCCTGAAATATAGTGAGTTGCCTTTAATTCTTTTAGTATGTGTAATATTTTATCTAAACCTGTTTTATCTGTTTTTATATCTGATGATAGTATAATTTTAGTTTCTGCCTCTAATTGTTTTAATATAAACTTTATTAATGCAACATTTAAGTCTATAAGATATTCATATTCTGGTTGGAATATCTTTACTATTCCATTATAATATTTTTCAAAATAAGGAGATTTTTTATAAAACGATTCTATATTTTTTAAGTGCTTATTTTTCCAACCATTATCTATGTACTGGGTTTTGTTCCAAGGTTTTAATGTTCCCTTATCTTTAATTGGAATAGTAAGCCATAATTTTCCAGCGTTTGTCTTTATTTGATTTCTATTTGCAAAATCTTTTCCTCTTGGATATTGTACGTCGTCAAAAACAACATATA
>Ga0209279_10000439_pt1 | contig 27482 bp, 47 predicted proteins | sample CoawatmetaG00DNA_3_FD_187508 | JGI IMG/M metagenome (GOLD analysis project Ga0209279, IMG submission 187508) | Marine microbial communities from the West Antarctic Peninsula - Coastal water metaG006-DNA (SPAdes) (version 2) | ecosystem: Environmental > Aquatic > Marine > Coastal ... | reverse complement strand
GAGCTGCAGCAACCATAGCCATCTTGCCGCCACCAGTAAGCATATCCAAGAGATCTAACTCAGGAGATACGCTTAATATTCCTTGTGCTTCTGGGTTCTGTCGGTAATAAGGTACAGGGTCGTTTACTCGCTCCATATACTTAGCTTCTGCTGATTGCATTTGACTAAGCAAACCGCTTTTTCCTAAAGACAAGTCTGGCCTGTCTGCAAGCAATCCAGCACCAATAGACCCAGCTTTTTTGTAGTCTTGAACTTGGGCCATGTAGTCATTTAATAAACCCATTACTTAGCCATTCGCTTTTTAACTGCTGCCGACAAGTCTTTCTTGTGAAACAGGTCTTTACTGGTGCTAGTGTGCCTAGCCCCTGTCATGGGTGTTCCATTAGTCTTGTGCATTGCGCCTTTATGCTCGGTGCCGTTCTTTAAATAATGTTTAACGCCTTTCATTATTTCTTAGCCTTTTTTGTTACGGGCTTTGCTGTCTTAGCTGCCTGTTTAAAAGCATTAGCCGTGGGTCTACCTTTAGCCCCTGCTTTCTTCATAGTTTCGCCAGAGCCAGCCTTAATGCGTTTCTTTTTAGCTGCTATGTTTCTGTACAGGCTCAAGTTAATTCTCCTACCACTTAACCTTATTAGACCAATAAGCTGCGCTAGTCTTGCCCTTGGCTATGTTCTTGCCATGCCTAGCTTTAAAACTAGCCCTTTTAGCTTTCATTGCGGCTGACTCACCAGCCTTGGGTGATCCTGCTGTGCTAGCACCTTTCTCACCAAAGCGTATCATGCGGTCTTTACCTTCATCTTTGATAAGTACAACGTGGCTTTTTGTACCTTTAGCTGAAGCCTTGGGCTTGTTATAGCCTGCAAACTTCTCACCCCTGTACTCAATAGCCATTGTTAATAAGCCATTTTCTTTGGCTTTTTAGCAGGTTTCTTAGCTGGCTTTTTCTTAGGCTTACTTGTCATCATGGCGCACCTTACAAATTGTTAGCGCATTATACCATATTATGCTAGCCCTTTAACATTGCGTTTTAACGCTCCTTTGTGTTTTTTCTTAGAACGCCCAAGATCACCCGCTGCAAAGGCTTGTGCTAGCTGTCGTAATGCGTCAGCAGCCTCACTGTGGCCCTCAGACTTATCTGGGATGTGTGACCAGCGTTGCTCACTATTTGACCACTTACGCCTGTATGCTTTGAGGTGATCTAGCCCCTTAGCGCACTTGTCCTCGTCAATGTACAAGTACGGGAATACGTCACTGGTTTGTTGAATACCCCATAAAATGTCCTGAATGCGTGGCACTATTCGCCAGTTAGAGCTAGGCATTAGTTCCTTTAGCATCTGCTTAGGTGACTTGTTATTAGTCTGTCCTTGGCGCTTATGGTCAGCATCATGCGGTAGATACATATCCTCAAACACTAGATCCAAGCTCTTGATCCACTTCACAGCGTGTGAGTATGATTCACCCCATGCTTCGTAGAAGTTGATACACCTGAACTCTAGCCCTACCTGCTGAACTACCCAGATGGCACAACCGTCACTTGCTCCAATATCCCAAAACGTCATGCAAGGATGTGCTTCCACTACTGGCAGTTTAGATATGCGTCCATCAGCTTGAGCCTTGTTAATCTCTCGTAGCCAGAAAGCCCCTTCTGGAAACTCTAAGAAGTCTCCGTTCCATACATGCCCATAAGTGTCTGGGCGTTGCTCTAGGTCTTCTAGGCGCTGCTCAGTAAGCACTTTGGGCATCCACGGGTTATCTTGCCAATTGATTGCGGTAATCTTGCAGCTTTCGGGTGTGTTTAATCTGAATCGTTTATGCGTGGCTGATTCCTTAGACTGTGGATTCCATATCACCCAGCACTCTGAATTCTCTTCACGTATCGATGGCAGTAGCTTCATGTAAGCCTCTTCGCTCACTGTCTCAGCTTCGTCAATGAATGCGAGGATGATACGGGCCTTGGATTTAATGCTGTCGATGTTGCGTGTTAAGCCTGCAAAGCTGTAGTTGATCCGTCCGTCCTTGCTGCGGATGTAATGATCGCCACAGTCATAATAATCGTTTAAAAATGGCACTGCCTGTATTGCGCTCTTAATCTCTGCGAATGAACTCTCGCTAAGGCTGTTCATATACTGGCGTAAGCATAAGATCTGGCCTGATCTGCCACTCTTACCAAACTTGTAGCCCCATACAGCAGTCATCATGGCAAAGGCTCTTGATTTTGCCCCGCCTCGGCCTCCAAAACTGGCTCTGTATCTTGCCTCCCCTTGAAAGATTGGAACCAACTTAGGCGGCAACTCAATATCAATTTCTGTCATTAAAGATTCTCAAACTCCTTCGCAACCAGATTAATCGTTGTTGGTGGTGTCATTGAGCCATCACTGCTAGTTTGGTCAACCTTGTCGCTCATACCATGCTTGGTTAGCATTAGCTTTGTAATACCACCGTTAAACGTACCGTCTAGGCCATTAGTGGTAAGGCTAATGTACTGACGTTGCATAACTCTCTCTGCGATGTCCGAAAACTCATGCTTATCTTCGTTTCCGATCCACTCATACAAGGTTGAATTAGATATGCCTAACTCAAATGCCAGCCCTATGTGACTAGGAAATGAGTTACTTTCATTATCTAGGTAATCTTGAGCCTTTGCTAATAGCTCTGGCGTGTACTTCGTTGGTCGTGCCATTTTAATACTCCGTTAAATCTAATGAAATCGGGCCATTTTCATCAACCCATTCTTCTGCCTTTTCCATCAATAGATCGTCTTCTTCATTGCGCGGCCTATACTCCACATCAATCACTGTGTTAATCAGCAAAGCGATGATGTTTGCCCCCTCCATAATTATGTCATGCTGTTTATCACTCATAACAACTCCTGTTGAGCTTCAAGCTCTTTGTATTTGAGTTTGTACTTCGCTTTAATTGCCATAATGTCTTCACGGTTATACTTTGCTGGATCATTTGGCCCCTCTAATAGTTTTACCCCATCTATCCCGATCTTCTTAATTAGGTTGATACGGTAATCAATAGCGTTACCCGATAGGTGGTTATTACATGGCGCACATTGAGCGTGTACGTTGCTTTCGTCATACCGAAGCTCTGCTGCTGCCCCTACCGACCTGTAATGCCCTGCGTGGATCTGTCCTGTGTGGTGTCTCTGGCAACTAATACAGGGCTGTCCCCTATCCCGTAATCGGATATACCTGTTAAATTCTGGTTGCGCTTCTTTGTGTAGCTCCCCTAAGCTCTTAATGGCCTGCTTACGGGCTTTTATATCTTTCTTGGCTAACTGGATAGCTTTAGCGCGTATCTTGCTCAAAGCAGCCATAGCTTTCGCGTGTTGATGTTCTAGTGCATGATCTCTGTTGCAGAAGAAGCCTAGCGGCACAGTTACCCCTGATTCAGCTAAAACAAACTCTTTGCAATGCCTGCACTTCTTCTTTGTATTAGCCATTACCTGTCTCTGTTAGGGAATGGCACATGAACACCAAATTTGTCAGACAGGTGGCGGTTAATCACATCGTATATCTCGCTCACTTCATGCGTCTTTAGCTGATTAACTGACTTGTTCTCGTATTTTGTTTGCTGAATCTTTGCCCAGATGTGTTTCTTAACACTATCCTTACACCACGGGATTTCCACACCTGACTGCAACGTGCTGACCATATCTAAACCGCGATCATTTAAATTGTTAGCCAGTAGGTCACAGTACAAGTAAACAGAGTTACGTTGCGTCCCAGTAATGGCCTTATCTGTTGACCATTTCACCTGCACGTACTTCTTTAATTCGTAAAGTTCGCGCAAGTGCTTAATAAAGTTTTCTAGGCTTGTATCGCTATTTACTGTCCAGTGTTCACCATTCATGCTACCGCCCCTTCGCTTTCCTTGAATAAGTCACCTTGACAGCCGAACACCTCACAACTTTCAGCGCATCCACCATTATTCCCTCGCATCCTAGATAAGATCTCGTCCCTACTGAAATCTGCAAACGAATCTTGTGCGCTCTGGAATGTGTTATTACCGCGATACATAATTAGTGGGGCATCTTCTCTTGTCTCAATAATCCGTATAGGCTGAGTGTTAAGCATGTCCCAAAATTCCTTAGCTAGTTCAGGCTCGTCTATGGCAGCAAGGGCAATCTTGTTAACGCCTTTCTTAATGCAAAACACGCAGTTGCCTAGCCACTCGTCAATACCTAAGTCGAACGGCTGATCCTTCCACCATCCTAGAATGTCTTGTTTATCCATAGGCGATATTTCAGCCAAAAACCTGTAGCCCTTCTTAGGGTTTAATCGCCTTAGTTCATCGATCCTAATGCCCAGCCATGAGGTGTAATTATTACGCCCAAAAGTCTGGTCGCAATATTTTTTGTATGGGGCTGTCTTCATACGGTCAGTACACATAGGCCCGTGAATAAATGGAGTGCTATAACACTTCATCATTTCTTTCCACGGGCCATAATCATCACAAATATCATCGATACTTATTTCTTTAAACTTAGGGCCAATACCTACCTCGGTGGTCATTACAGCGCGGATACACACTAAATCTATATCGAAGTGCTTAACAACATTCCTTATAAACTCGTAGGTCTTGGGGTGTTCAGCGCCAGTATCCATAAACACATATTTGACGTTATCTATTGCGCCTTGTGACACCATTGTCTGTATCTTATGAATCATATACGCCGAAGTTCTACCTCCACTAAAACTAACGACATTGTATTTCGGCACCTGATTATTCATAAAGCAGCCGCCCAAGCACTCATAGGTAGCCGTGATAGCTTCATGCTCATGCGAATATCCCATCCTTGCGATCCTAAATTCTTGCCTGTAGGCTCGGCAATTTTGCACTTATGATCGATAGCCTCTAGCCTGTAATTCGGGTCATCAATTAACTTATAGTCGTCTAGCGGAAACTTGCTCGACCTGCACCGATTTATTAGGGTTATATCGTAAAGATCCACTTCAAACTTCTTGGCAATAACCTTTGCAGCAACGCCAGAATTAATCTTTTTAATTACAACCTTACATTCATCTAGGTCAAGTATTCTCATACTGCAACAGCCCATACCATTGCTTTTTTACCTGACACTTCACATGAGCGAGTGTATGGGTTGTGAACATGGCCCTGAGACCGCAGCTCTGGCAAACGCTTCCAGACAGCGAATAATGTTTTTGTTTTTAGCGATATTTCACTTGACGTTAGCTCTGGATTTTCTTTAACAATTTTTAATATTTCGGCCTGCTGTGATTCAGCGTTCTTTTTACGATCAGCACAGTGATATGCTGCTTGGCTGTTTTCGTGGATCATGCTGCCCTCTCCTTGTAATACTTCTTACGAGCTAATGGATTAAGTTGTGACTTGATGATGTGCGTTAAGCCGCCTGACTCACCCCAGCCAGCCTTGGTTACTGGCCCTTTGTAATCACCAATCAACTCGTCATACAGGCTTTTAGGGCTTAGTGGCTTTAGGTAATATTTCATAGGTATAAATCCGCATGACTCTGGAAGCCTCTTGCAAGGTTGAATCTGCGATGTTCTTTTTTAAGCATCTGAACAGTTTTAACCGAACGGGCGAATTCTTCGGGTGTTTGGTGGCCGGCCTCTTGGTGCCAGCGCATTAACTTAATCTCGTTATCAACGGCTAACTGTCTGTTCTTCTCAGTAACCCTTCGGCTACCAGCAGCGATTGAGGCTGTGACTGCGTTCTTTAGTGCTGGGTTAGTTGTTATTACGTTTTCGCCTGAAATCATGTTTAGTCCTTTAAAGTGATTATTGTTGTTTACCAAGGTTCTGGGTTTAAAATTGCTGATGTTAAGTTTTGATTCTTGATTTGCTTCTGGTTAAAGCCAGATCCGCTTACCATGATTTCTTTGGGTTTGTTGCTTGCAGTTGATTGCATCCACTCAGCTTTGATTGACAACCAGCCTCGTGTAGCGAATTCATTCAAAACATCGTCAATAGAATAGTTAGCTGTTATCGCTAAACTGATTTGGTTGATTAGGGTGTTGGCAATTCGTTGGCTCATGGCAGGAGCTTTCTTTTTTTGAGCCTTATAATTATCAATTCGTATGTTTGTTAACTCCCTAAATTCAGAAGCTGTTAAATACCCAAAATCAATATCTTCTTTTATATCTGTTGTAGTCTCTGTAGTAGTCTCTGTAGTCTCTGGTATTGCTGAGGTCATATTGACCTTATGAGAGCGGGTCATATTGACCTTATGTTGAGTGCAATCTGAGCTTATACTGAGGTCATTTTGAGCTAATGGTTGATCTATCTGGCTTTCAAGCTGTTTTACAGGTTCTTGATGATTGCTTATGACACTAGATAAGGCTGCATGAGAATAGTTAATTGAATACCATATTGTTCTATCCATGCTCATTTTGTTGTAGTTGCCAGTAACGATAATTCCCTGCTTTTTAAGGCTGGCTATTACACGTTTGAGGGTAGCTTTAGACCAAAACGGGAATTGCTCTAGCCATGCGTCTTGAGTGTTATATATCCATTTCTGACCGTCACGCACCTTGTCTGACTTCAATAGCCAGTAGTGAATTTGCTGCGCAAGAATCGCTTCGTTCAATCCAACCTTGAGGGCGAACTGTGGAAGGATCTGCAATGGCGGTTCAGAAATAAGGAGGTTCACCCTAAGCCCCTCTCACGTATTCTCTGAACATCCTTTGAGATGACAGGGAAAGCATCAGATAATTCATGATGTAAACGCTTATGGAATTCGAGGTCTTGAGAAATGAGTAAATTTATACGTTCAGTTTTAGATACCCCTAATGCGGCACACATCTTGCCAAACACTAGATCTTTATCTAAATCTAAGTTAACGGTCATTTTATACTTTTCAGTCATTACGCCACCTTTGACTGAGCAGTTCGATTTGTTTGAGTTAGAAGCTCATGAATCTGGTAGCCGCGCAAAGCAGGAACGTATTCGCCCCACTGAGAAACGGCTGAGTGCTGAATTCCAAGAGCAATCGCTAGTTTTGTGACACCACCGAATGTGTCTACGGCTTCTGCTTTAAGTATTTTCATGTAAGGTATGTTACTGCAGGCACATTCTGCTGTCAACCTCTTGAACACTAATAACATGTAAGCTGGCTTACAAGAAAGAAGCAAAAAGCCACAACAACTTATAGCAAAGGATTTAAAATGTTAGACCTCGGAAAGCGAGTTAAAGGTTTACGGAAAGATCAGGGCTGGACACAACTTGATTTATCAAAAAGAACTAACTTAAGTCGTGGGCGCATTGCCCAAATCGAAACTAACCCTCTAGCCGAGGTAAAGGGCGATACCTTAGTTTCTCTAGCAAAAGCATTCGGGTACTCAACTGAACAATTGATTTCAGATGACGAGCTTGGACTCTTGAAAGGTTTGAAACTTCAACCGATTACAAAGAAACTCCCAGTAATAAGCTGGAGTTCTTTGCCTAGTATAATAAAAGGCTCATTTGAAATGGGTGATAATGACCAGTTTGTAGGATGCCCTTACGACATCGGGGACAATTCTTTTGCATTAGAAGTAAAAAATGATGTCATGACCGCGCCTAATGGCAGGTCATACTCTAAAGGAACGCTAATTTTTATTGACCAAACAAAAACCCCAAAAACAGGAGATAGGGTTATTGCAATTAATACATTTACCGATGAATCTGTATTCAGAGAATACGTGTTAGATGGGGGTGTAAAATATTTAAAGCCGCTTAATGTGGCCTACCCTATTCAACAATTTAACGAATATACCAAAATAATAGGAGTAATAGTCGGCTCATACATGGCTGAATAATATAATGAATAGCTTAAACCAATCAAAAGCCCGCTGCAGAAAACTAGCGTGGATGCGAGAAATCGACATTTACCCTTGGTTTATCGTGCACACGGACTGGATGGACGACTTAATGCCACGGACAAATCCCGTGCCAGTCTGTAATTTTAGCTTAGTTCCCATGGGACTTAACCAGTTAGCGAACAAGCACACTGGACCCCCTCTAGTTAACTAAATAAACTTTACAAAAATATCAATGGCCCCGCCTTTATTACAGCCTGAAACTCCCCGGTAAATCCTCATAAAACCTATTTTTTAGCAACTCACACTAACTTTTCCACTCATTTTATCTATTCTGCTTGCTTTGCAGTGTTAGTTGACTTACACTAGAACGCATACACAGTAACAAAAGAGCAGAGCTATGAACGCATATAACAGAATTAACAAGCACTTCAATCGTAATGAATGTGGGCAAATCGTAACCCCTGATCTTTCAGATTTTATTGCTGAGTTTACCGCACAGGATTCATTCACAACGCCAGAAGGAAGTGTTGAGCCTAACGACTTGCTTGAGCATATTGACTTCTCCACTCGCCAGATTGCCCATGACGCTATACAGATGGACGCGCTAAAGGGTGAACCACTCACTGATGCCGATGCCGCAACCAAATGGCGCGGATTAGTGGCTCTAATGAATGCCGCTGCTAACGACTTCTACAATTCTAATATTGTGCCTGACTACCAGAAGGGGGATCTGTGAATATCTCAAAAGAAACGCTAATCATTAACACCGCTGGGTGTTTGATTTGGGCAAGTATTTCAATTTGGTTTTGGGTAGGCATTTCAGCATGAACGACTTAGCCATTTTAATAATAATTTTAATTTTATCAGGGGTGCATCTATGAATAACATAACTATGACGCCCAGCATGAAAGCTGGCATTGACTACCAAGACACGGCAGAAAATTACAATCCGTACAAGGTTGGCAGCAAAGATTTTAAAGAATACGAAAGCCGATTTAATGCGCTTTTGCAAATGTATGAAAATGTTCAAAGGGGTATGTAATGACTATTGCAAAAAAAGTTTGGGAAAACCTTAGCACTATAAATGTTAATGAAAATACAGAAGTAAAGGGGAAGTTTACATATTTAAGTTGGACTTGGGCATGGTCAGCCATGATGTCTGAATACCCTAACACCACATACGCCTTTACTGACCGCGTTTTTAACGATGGTACGATGGAAATAACGTGTGAGTTAACCATTATTGACGGTGATGAAACGCTTGTGAGAAGCATGTGGTTGCCTGTTATGGGCAATAAAAATGAAGCGATAACTAACCCATCATCAACTGCCATTAACAAGGCAAGAATGAGAACACTTGTTAAAGCTTTGGCAATGGTTGGCTTGGGAGTTTACATATACGCTGGGGAAGATTTACCAGAAGTAGAAGCTGAGGCCAAAAAAACACAAACAATAGCAAAAAATGAAACTGCAAATGCCTTAATGAAAATGATTATGAATAACGATAGAGGAGCATGCATTGAAGCATGGAATGAGATAGACCCTACAGAGTTAGATAATGTCTGGGAATGTTTAAATAACCAAACGCAAACTGCTATTAATGAAATGGTACACGAAGGAGTAGCAGCATGAACACAACACTATTTGAAGTCAGTAAAGAATACAGCCACGCATTAACTGAACTTTACGATATGGAGCAAACAGGTGCCATAGACGCAGATACTTTTCTCGACACAATGGAAGGTTTAGAGGGCGAAGTTTCAGAAAAGATTAAGCGCGTGGCGGCATATATTCGCAACACAAAAGCACAGGCTGAGTCTATCAAGAACGCGATGCTAGATATGGCTAAACGATCTAAGTCACTAGATAACCATGCAGCGGGACTAACTAAATACCTGTTACAAAACATGACTCAAAACGGGTTCACCGCAGTTAATGGCGTGTACTTTGACGTAAAAGTTAAAAAGACGCCAGCAGCCGTGATTATTGAAAGTGGGCTTGATGTTGAGTCGCTAAACGAGAATTACCGCACAACTAAGGTTATTACAACGACCACTGCGAATAAGGCAGAGTTAAAAAAGGCAATTCAGGCTGGCGAAGTTATTAAAGGGATTAGCCTAGTATCTGGTCAGCGATTAGAAATTAAATAGGAGTAGTACAGCATGGCAAAGGGTGTAAACAAAGTTATTTTAGTGGGTAACGTGGGCGGTGATCCAGAAACAAAATACATGCCCAGTGGCGGGGCAGTAACTAACCTTAGTATAGCTACCTCAGAATCTTGGAAGGATAAGCAAACAGGGCAGGCTCAGGAGCGTACAGAATGGCACCGCGTAGTCTTCTTTAACCGCTTGGCTGAGATTGCTAGCGAGTATGTTAAGAAAGGCTCAAAGGTTTATGTGGAAGGTTCTTTGCGCACACGCCAGTGGGAACAAGATGGCGTAAAACGCTATAGCACTGAGATAGTGGCTTCTGAAATGCAAATGCTAGACAGCCGCGAAGGTGGTACGCAGCAGCAGCAGCAAGCGCCACAGCAACGGCAGCAACAGCAAGCGCCTCAGCAGCGTCAGCAAGCACCACAACAGCAGGCGCAGAACCAGCAGCAGGCAAGGCAAGCAGTGGAAGGTGGCTTTGATGCTTCGTTTGATGACGATATACCGTTTTAGCACATAGTTTGTTACTAAGGTAAAAAAAGGTATTTCTAGGTATTCTCATTGAATGGCCAAGTTTTCTTAGATGACTTTGCGGAAAGACGCCGCCATAGCCCATTAATTTGGGTTTTTTGGTAGTAACTACTAGGAGAGTAATCATGATGGCAGCAACAGCAACTAACGACATTACAGGCGACCGATTAGCCAGCCGAGGCAATAGCGAAAAGTTTAAAGCTAATTTTGATCGGATATTTGGCAAGAAAGTTGTCACCCCTACTAAGTTCAAAGACAGGGTGAAGCTAGGATTAAGCCCAAGCACTAAGGTAGAAAACTGGGATTGTCGCAGCGAAGTAGAAAAGGCGGCTGAATCATTGCTAACTTTGCGATATGACGGAACCAAAACCGAGCCAACACTGTGAATAAACAAATAGAACTTGTAAAAAAGTGGTTAGCTGATAATGACTCAGTTAGTCAATCAGAATTAAAGGCTAATTCTGTTAATGCTACTGCCGCTTATAATGCTGCTTATTATGCTGCTGCTGCTAATGCTGCTTATGCTAAGGCTGATGCTGCCGCTAATTCTGCTGCTAACTGGGTGGCTAAGTATCACGAATTAATTAAGGAGCCACCACTATGAATAATATGAATCACCCAATGATGACGTTTATGACTTCCGATGACTTAGAAGAAGGAACGGGTTTTAAAGCCGCGTCAAAGCAGTGTGATAGGCTAAAACATAAGGGTTGTACATTTATTGAGAACGGCAACGGAAAGCCCCGCCTAACTTGGTGGGAGTTCAATAACCCGCCTCGCAAAAATGAATCAGAGCTAGTAAGATTAAAAGAACATGAACCAGACTTCTCGGCAATGGGTTAATTATGTCTCCTCGCAAACGCACCAAAGGGCCAGAATGGCTACCTACTCGCTGCTACATGGGGCGGGTGTCTTATGAGTACCACCCAAAGTCTGGCGGCTCAGTTAGGTTGGGTGCGTTGACAGAAGATAAAGAAATTATATTATCTAAGTATTATGCAGCAGTGTCTTTGAGCGAAGAACCCACTGGCGCGTTTGCTCAATTGATGCGTGAGTATTTCGCAGGGTCTAATTATTTAAAACTAAGCACTAGGACAAAGAAAGATTATTTAGGTTATGGAAATCGGGTGGGTCTTGTGTTTTCTAAGACAAATAAGCATCGTATTCAGCCCCATCATATAAGACGCTACATGGATCAAAGAGCAAAGACCACAATTGTTCAAGCAAACCGCGAACACTCGTTTATGAGTGCTGTGTTTTCATGGGCGTATGAGAACGGCAAGGTTAAGGCTAACCCATGTAAAGGTGTTCGTAAGTTCGCAGAGCCGCATCGTGAGCGTTACATTGAGGATTGGGAGTATAACAAAGTATTGGGGCAGGCTTATGCAAGGTGGCCCCTGTTAGCGGCTGCAATGGAGATAAGTTACTGTTGCGCTGCCAGACAAGGGGATGTTTGGAATTTGACGCGCGCAGACTTGCGTGAAGAGGGTATTTACATTCGCCAAAACAAGACTGGTGCTAAACAAATTAAGATGTGGAACCCACGACTAATGGCTGCTGTTGATCTGGCCCTATCAGTTCAGACCGTAATGAGTATGAAATATGTGTTCGCAGATAAGAATGGTAATCATCCAATGCAGACAACGATGGCTAAGTGGTATTCGGCTGCCAGAAAAGAGGCTTGGGAAAATCATACTGGGGAGTGGATAAACGATTTTAATTTTCACGACATCAAGGCTAAATCAATAAGTGATTACACAGGAAACTTGCAAGAGTTCTCAGGTCACAAGACCGAAGCGCAAGCTCAAAATTATTCACGCAAAATAAAGATCGTTCCAACCTTAAAATAACCCAACTACTGTATATAAATCCAGCACTGTATATTAGGCGAAATATTAGGCGGTGTTAGGCGAGAGTAACCGCTATCGCTGAAACGCCCGTATAATGGAGGCCGAACCCAGAATCGAACTGGGGTAAACGGATTTGCAATCTGTAGGTTTTTTCTTATAAATCAACAAGATACCACCCCCTCGCCTAACTAATTATAAAAAAACACCCCAATAAATACGCGGTTTATTTACTTTCAAACCACTGTATATTAGGCGAGATAATTTATTTTCCTAAACCCCTTTACATCTATTCAATTTGTCCGTACAATTAAGTTATTGAATCAAGTTAATAAATAAAAGGTAATTAATTATGAATACTTTATTAAACACAAAGCGCATTGAGCCAACTGAAATGAAAATTGGCGATCATATGTTGAAAGAAGGTTTCGTTTATGCAATTACGGAAATTGTAGTTCGTGATTCTTCTAAAGACTACGGAAAAGACATTGGCCTTGTTTACGGTGTTAATGGGACTTACGTTAGTGGCGACATTGATATGTTTAATTATTTTTCTCGTGACGGCAAGAAAGCTTATCAGCAAGGAAATGACCTAGCAGTTTGGATTCGGGTAGCATAACAACAATAGGGGCTTCGGCCCCAAGGGAGCATCACATGAATACCCAAACATTATTTATTTCGCCAGACTATATCCATGAGCGTATTTTTTTAGACGATGATAATCGTGACTATGAGCGGGCTTGTTACAGCAATAACATCAGCTCCATGCGTAAAGTTTTATTTAATTATTACTACCCTAATACTGCTAAACATGCAGCCAAGCAAATATCGTGGGGTAAAAGTGCTATAGATGATGTTCGTGATTACGATAAATTTAATGATGTACCTTACGACTGTTAATTAATAAAGGGGCTACGGCCCCACTAAAAGGAATTACCATGAGTAAACAGATTGATCGGCTTATGAAAAAGCATCCATATAAATTTAAAAGTGTCGAGTATGATGGTAATGGCCTTGATGGTGGCGGTACTTGGCTCTACTTACAGCCTAGTTGGTATGAATATCTAAATGGCACCTCATGTATTCACGAATACACAATTAAAGCAGTGTTAGAAAATGTTAAGTATGTTTATCAAGATAAAAAATCTTACCTTGAAGAAAACCAAGATTTAACCATGAAAGAACTTGGGGCGTATGATGATTGAGCATGGAATGACAGGCCAGAAGAATGCCAGCAAAGAGCTAACCAAGTCCTCACGCCTTGAGGTACGCTGCACCCCACAACAGAAAGCGGTATGGGTTCATGCTGCTAAGGGTAAAAAGCTGGCAGAGTGGGTGACTAATGCGCTTAACGATGCAGCTAATAAGGAGGTGATACATGAATCTTGAACTAACCTTGAAGCACTTTAAAATGTTTAGTCATGCGCAATGTTCAACTGACGGAATTGAAATGTCTAATTATGATCGCTTTATCTGGGAAGATGGTGACGAAATAAAAGAGTTTGATTTATCCGACAGTCATGTGCATTGGGTAAGTGATGGCGCACTGCAAGCTGTGATTGCGTTGCAGATTTTAAAAAGTGAAGGCTTTAAAGCTGGCTTGTTTTGGGACGATTGTTACATTGATGGTATTGATGGTGATTTTTGGGGCTGGTGTATCCTAAGTAATTACGGCTCAAAAAGGACGAAATAATGAACAATGATTCAGATTTTGATTTAGCAATGCAAAAAATATGGAGAGAAGGAGCCTTAATATTTACAAAAAGAAAATCAGATGATCTTTCAAGCATTATTTATTCTGAAAGTGATGTAATGATGTTATCTGATAAAGCAACAGCCAAAGGTTCGTATAAGTGGGAAACTAACTCAGATCATTCAACAAATAAAGAAATAAAATCGCATATTACAGCGCGTGAATCAGTAACTTGGAGCAGTGAAGAGTTGAGAAAAATAATTAACCTTCGTGCTGTTGGATTGTCTTACAAGGAATGTTCTAAGTATTTTATTGAGCGATCTTCTGGTGCTTGTAGCGGCATTGTTCAATCACAAAACCTTTATGACAAAATAGACAAAAAACGAAATCAATTAATTAAAGAAGCATTAGTTTAGTTAAGTGCGGCCCTTGATTACATTGGCAGCATTAACACCGAAGCTGGCAGATACGATAGCGGCCCATGAGGTGGTGATTGGTAGGAATAAGCCGACCATCATCTCTGCGGCTTCTTTAGCGCCTACGACATTGCCCACACTAAACGCCACCATGAAACTCAAACCAACCATTGCCACTAGATAGAACCCATAGGCACGACAGGCGAATTTAGACAAATCACGCCTCATTAAACCGTTAGGATCTAGCGTCTTAATCATTAGCGCCTTTGCTTCTGCGCTCTCCATATCGGTTTCTATAAACTCGGATGCCAGCTTTTCTACCGAGCTAACTATACCGCCACCCATTAAACTTGAGAACCAGCCCATGTTAATACTCCCCTGTCCTAATCATTTCTGAAATGGTGGTCGATCTTTTGTGACCTACTTGTCTAGCCCATAAACTATCTAGGAACTCAACCGCAGCAATCTCATAAAAGTTTGCAGACATAGCTGCTAATGCGCGTTTGAATTTCCGCAGTCTTGGTAAGCCCATGTTGAAGCACATATCCATCATTGCATCTTTTCGAGCATCGTTTAGATCGTCATACCACTCAAAGGATTGCAGTAGTTCTGCTTCGACACGTTGCAAATCATTGGCTAATAAGTAATCAATCTCGTCATCAGATAAACCTAAGCCACCACCAGAATCGATGTTACGGCCCACGCCAATAGTGATTTTCCCAGCAGAACATTTATAAGCGTAAGTTTCTACGGATTCATGCGCTCTCAAAATCTCTATAATCATAGTCATGCTGCTGCCTCATCGTATAATTGGGTTATTCCTACTCTAAACCGCTGAATCTCTCCCCACACTGGATCGTAAATTACGGCAGACATTGAACGGCCTGACCCATAACCTGCTTGGTGGTGGTATTCGTCAACGGCTGCTAGGCTGTTCCAGCTTTCAAACAGCATGGCCCCACCTACCTCAGACTGCTGTTTGTGGTGGATGTGGCCTAAGTGACAATATCGGGCTGTGGTGTCGCCCCAAAGTTTGGCGTGATTTCTTGTAAAATATTCATAGATGCGTTGATGCTTGATGCCTTTATCGCCATGATGACTTGTTAGTAATACGTTTTTATATTGGTAGTGAATGAATTTTGAAACATTAGAAAGTACATTTACTCTTGGTTCATCTTCATAAAAGACGGTTAACATGGAATTTATTACCATGCTTAGGTCTTCATCGTGATTTCCACGTGTGTTCATTAGGGTGACTTTTTGGTTTAGCTCCAACGCCCACTCAACGGTTTGTCTATAGATTCTTACAGCAGATTCCACCGAGTCAATCCAGTGACCCGAACTGTCTAGGCTTGTCCCTGCCGCCGTGATATTTGGCGTATTACAGTGCAAAAAATCACCCACGTTTAGAAGCAAAAACTCAGTACCTTTTCCGCAATTAGTAATCAATTGCTTAATTGCTTGAAGGGTTACTGTTTCAGCGATATTGAGGTTCCAATCGCCTCCCCCATAATTGCGTTTTACCAACATACCAATATGGGCATCACCGATAATCACAGTAGCTAGGCGCTCTTTAACGGCCTTGTCAGGCTTGAATGGTAACGGCTTGTACTTGGTTAGTTCTTGGCTTAAACCGCTTGCAACGCCCTCAAGATCAGCGACAAGGCTCTCTTTCTTTAGATCACTCTTGACCCATTGGCGAAGAGGTTCCCCTGTCCGTAGATCGTAGTAGGTGGAGATACCCTTAGCTACATGAGTTGATGGGGTTGGGTGTAAATAGCTAAATTCTGGTGCCCACCCACGTTTTGCAGCTTGTTCTTTAGCGCGTTTAAGCGTCCGTTCTAAGCCTCTTGAATTAATGCCTAGTGCTGTAGCTGCCTTAGCTTGAGATCCATATTTCAATACAGCGTCAATAATCTCGCATTGGCGCTCGGTTGCAAATTCTTTAAGAGATTCCAGATCCATGAATAACTCCATTAAACCGATTACTTAATAATTGCCTTTCCATACTCGTAACTTGTCAAACTCGCCACTGAGCATTTTGCGCTTTACGACATCATCCATAGCTGGGTCATCCCAACCAATACCCGCTTCTTTAAGCCATTCGCTTATTAGTGCAGCGTCTATTACGCCTACCAACTTAGAATCACCAAAATCAGCATTGCCGTTCTGTCGTAACTCTTCTGCACGATCCAGCATAGGTGTCCAATCCTGCTGTTTAACGTGGATTAGCTTGCCGTCTTCTTCGTACCACTGCTCTGCAATCTTTGCCATAATATTTCCTTAAAAAAAAGGGATGCAGAAGCACCCCCTTGCGTATAACAAATATACGATTTAGCTGGTAGTACAGTCAGCGATCAAGCCTAACGCCTTTTCATTTCTGACGACCAAAGTGGATTCGCACAGAATTTGACGCTTCTCGTTATCGCCTGTTTTAGATAACGCTTCGTTCTTCATTGCACGTAAAGATGCAAGTGCTAGCTTATCCTTCTGGATAATCCAAACATCTTTGGTGCGGTTATGACGAGAAGGGGTAAACGTAACACTTCCCCAAGGTGTCATATAAACATTTAACAAGTTTTCAACCTTGCCAGATGCGCCAGTGCTACGCTGGTTGTTGTTACCAGTAAAGCCAAGTGCCTTATTCATCTGGAATGTAGACAAATAAACAGTATCTGGCTTTCCACCTTCTGCCCAAATTTCTTGCATACAAAGGTCAAAGTCCGCTTGGCTAAATACAGTTGCAGTACCGTCTGTACGAGCATCAGTACCGTTACCAGCAGGGTTAGCACCGTTAGAGCCTACGTTAGTTACGTTGGTCTTAACGAATGAACCTAAACCACCCATCTCACGGGCAGTAGTAGCATTACCAGCTACGCGAGCATTGTTAGCAAACAAAGACATCTCAATGTCAGTTTTTTGTTCAGCGGCAATTTTCACGATTTGGTAAGACATTTCTTTACCACGACCTGCATTGGTAACGCTTTCATCTGTACCTGAGATTACACAAGCGTTCTTGAATATCTGGGTGTAGTTTCCAAGTCGAGTCGTGGCTGTAACTGCATCACCAGCAGTATCGTTACCTTCGATATGAGCATTCGTTGCAATCGCTGCGCGGTTAGCATCGGTCTGCCATTCGTGTAAAGTGTTGGTTGCCGATACTTTAGCAATAGAGCTAAGTAAAGGAGTTTCTTCTGGGGATACGTTATAGATTACGTTCGACAAATCTTCACGAATGCCGACTGAATCGTATGTATCAAATGTGTTTGCTGGTTGTGCCATGATAATTTCTTCCTAAATAATTTAAATTAACTATTCAAACAATAACGCGGCTGCGTCTGCTACGCTGCCCGATCTTTTCAATTGTGACATTTGCTTACTGCGCTTTTTGCTATCAGATTCAGGTTGCTTTTTAGATCCAGCTTTCATCAATGGGCGGGCTTTTTTCAGTTTTGCTTGCACATTACTTTTCCCTTCCAATGACTGTCGCCACAACATACTTTCATGAAGAACGTGCATGGTTCGTGCATCTACCACTGAATTTAATTCAGCCTCAGTAAAATTACGCTTTTTGCCATGCTCAATAAGACTGTCCTTTAATTTTGTTGCTTTTTTAGCATCTGCAAAATCGGGGATTAGTCGTTTAAGTTCTTGCTGCTGATTCTGCAAGTTGGCTTTATTAGCCTGTTCTTGCGCCTGCTGCATGGCTTGATGCTGCTGTCCTAATTGCTGCTGCTGATGCTGGTACTTGCCCATCTCTTCACGATAATTAGCATCTGCTTCGATGTACCCAAGCGGGTCATCAGCTAAAAGCTCTTTCGTGGGTGGAGCAGGCTGTGCCATTACACCTTGCTGTTGAACCTGTTGCATAAGCTGTTCAAGTTGCGCTCTTTGCTGATTTAGCCCGTTATAGGCTTCCTCGGCTTGTTTGCGCACCTCTGCGTTTTGCTTCATGCCTTGTTGGACGAATTGGTTGCCGCCAAATCCTTTGATTAAATCTTCGAGAGTTACATGCGAAATTACTCCGTCAACTTTTACGGGGTGGAGCGCAGGCTCTTCTTGATCGTCTAGTTCATTATCAGGCTTATCATATTCATCACCGTCATCTTCATCTTCATCTTCTGCAATTTCTGCATCGTCATCAGAATCTTCATATTCGGCTTCCTGCTCAACCTCCGCTTCTTCTACTTCTGCCACTTCGGTTTCGGTAGTGTCTACTTCGGCTATCTCTGACTCACTAGGAGCCATAAGCGCCTCAACTGCACTTTCAATGCTTTGGTTAGTCGTTTCCACGGTGCTATCCTTATTTACTACGCTTGTCTTTCATATCCTCATTCGTTATTACACGCTTGAGGGTATTCTCGAACTCATTTAAAGCCCGCGTCATTGCGTGGGCATCTTCTCTAGCTTCAGAATCATCTTTGCCAGATTGCAAGAACCTTTTTACCTGTTCTGCTCGTACACTATCAAAAACGGCAACAAAAGTATCATCGGCTAACAATTTCAAAGCCTGAGATTTTAAAATCATTAGATATTGCCCATTCTTGGTGATGCTTGCATGGCTCTAACCCGCTCAACGTCAACAGCACTGCCGTATTGGCCCAATATCCTAGCGGCCTCAATAAGTAGCTCTTGGTTCATTTTATCGCGGTTAAGGTCATCGCCCTGCTGCAATTCACGGTATTTAAGCTGCAATTCAGCCAATTCTTTACCTTGTTCGGATTGCATCTCAGCAGCCTTAACCTGCATATTGGCTTGCAGTTTGATTTGATCGCCCTGCATCTTGCCCTGCAACTTCATCTGCTGGCCCTGCATACTGGCCTGTGCCTTAATCTGCTCTGCTTGGATTAGTGCCTGTGCCATTGGGTCGCCCTGCTGACCTTGTTCTAATGCCGCTTGTTCTGCCTGTGCCGCCTCTTCTGCCATCTGAGCCATTAACTGCTGCTCGGTTTCTGGATTCATAGGTGCGTAATAGCGGTCTGCATTCTTAAACCCACTCAACGCAAGCGTATCAGCTAACGTATTGCGCATTTGTGTCATGCTTACTAGGCCATTAGTAGGGCCGTAGGTCTGCCAGATCTGCTGCTGTGTTTGGAATGTTTGCATTAGTGCGGCTGCTTTAACGTCTTCTTGTCCTGTCCCTAAACCTACGTTGATCTCCATATCCATCTCAATATCCCAAACACTTGGGTCTACTGGGACAAACTGCCCGTTCAGGCGCATCATCTGCTCGTCAGGAGAGTTTTTAACGGCTACGTGTAACATTAGCTGGAATAACCGCTTAGTGCCTTCAGCGAGGTTTCTAGCCATTACTTCAACCTGACCAGCGCCAGCTTGTGCAGTCAGTGCTGCGGCTGTAGCTGAAGTGTTTTGAAGCATATCTGGGTTTAGGCCCATGCTCATTTTAGTGATGCCTGTCTTCTCTTCAACTAGCATATCTAAGTATTGTAGGGCTGGCAGAGTTGAACCAGCTACAAATGGAACCGTGAGGGGGTTAACGGAACCAATCTGTTCTGATCGGATGATTGCTCCGATCTCATTATTAAGCACATCATCGATGTTAATTAGGTCTTCGTTTACTTCAAGTCTTGGGGTGTTTACTAAAGCCACGTTGTCTAAAATACCTCTTAGTACGCTAGTGGTCGTGTCTTGGTCGTTTATTACCAACTCAGCCAGTGAGCGTCCGTAGAATGCGTGTGGCTCTGGGTCAACATGGAAGTCAGCAAAAGGAACTTTATCCCAAGGCTCCATATCTAATACTTCATAGCTTGTTCCACCGCATAAGAACTTATGCAGAGTTGGGATGCCGTCACCTTCAGCATCAATACGCATATAGGCTTCGGTAACTATAATAGTACGCATAGAGGGATCGTTAGCTAGGCCGTCAGTCGTTTCTATAGATTCACCAAAGCGTTGGGTTTTCTCTACTTCGCCACTAACTCCACTGTCATCATTGCCAGATAAGCCGTCAATAACGTCTTCACTGTATCCCATAGCAACTAGATCGCCTGCACGTTTCTCTGTGCGGTGGCAAACAATGTAAGCGTCATCAATAGATTTAGCTGAACCGTCAATGTAGAACTCTTCTGGAGGGATACCCTCAATGACCATCTCACCTTCTTCAAATTTGTGAGAAATAACCATGCTGTGGGTATTGCTCTCTACTTCAAAGCCGCTTTCATCAACTTCAATCTCTACTTCTTGGCTATGCTCTACAACCTCAACACCATCTTTATTGACTAGGATCTGAACCTCTTCGTCAGATAGGTTCTCATAGGTGTAAGTCTTGGCAATGGTTTCTGTGTTCCACCATACCTTGGCTAGACCAACCTTCTTAACTAGAGAGTCGTGTATAGCATTACTTAGTATGTTATAGCCATTGCACTTGTTAAACACCCAGTGCGTGTAGGCCGTGGCTTGCTCTGCGTTAGCTACATCTTCTGGGCCTTTAGGTGTGAACTCCACAAACTTGTCGTTAGACATAAACACACGCATTAAGCTAGGCTTCGCACCACGCACTACGTCACGAACTTTGGTGGAAACTACCTTAGAGCGTCCATCTTCATGCTCTAGGTCTACAGCGCCATCAAAGTACCGTTGTGCGCGTTCTCTCTGCGGTGCAATATCACTATCAACGTAATCAATAGCAGCTTGTATAGCGTCTGTGATTGCGCCTTGTATTTCGTCCTTTGACATCTTTGACATTACATTGCACCTTGTTGCGTTGTACTTTCTGGTTGTACTTCACCTAATAGACCTTTCATGGCAAATTCAGAAGCCTTACCTGCTGTATATCCACCTGCTCCAACACTTCCAGAAGTAATCATATCAGTTAACTTTTTAACTCTAGCTTGTAGTTGAGCCATTTTACCACTATCTGATACTGCATTCTTAACAAATTGTGGGTCTTCACTTAAAAGAACTTCTGTAATCTGTCTACGTTGAGTGTCGGTTAGATTTGGAGCAAGCGATTTAATCGCCTTCATGCCCACGCTAATACCAGATGCTAAATTACCAGCAGATGCGCTTAACATCTCATCAACACCAATACCTAGATTTTGCTGTTTAGTTGCTGCGTCAACTAACTGTGTGCTTGGCCCAGTTATTATCTGTTCATAAGATAACTGAGTCTTACCTTGTAGTGCTAATTTAACAAGTGCAGACTTTTGCTGATCTTCTGGGAATACATTAGCAAACACCCTGCCTTCCCTTAGCTCTGGGTTAGCTAGCTTTGCCAAGAATCGCTTAGATCCATTAACAGCCATCTTATTGTTAATGCTGGACATTATTCCTTCACGGAAAGCTGATATTTTAGCTGGATCTGAAGAAGACATTACTTTTTCTGCAAATATCTCGAAGGCTTCAACATCACCTGTAAACGCTTTTTTACCGCTATCAAAAGCATCTCTAGCATCAGCCATTCTTGACCAACCAGCGCGAGTATCTTTTAAATCTGGGCTAAAACCATCAATGTTTGTTTTCAGATTATCTTCTAGCAACATAAGCTCAGACTTCAATGCGCCTCGACCTTCACGACCAGCGACTTGAGCCTGTTCACTTGTCATGCGCCTGATTATTTCCACATCTTCTAATGTAGGCACTCGACTGACTTCTATTGCACCGTTATCAGCAGTTTTAAACAATGGCACTAAGTTGCGAACTTGGTAAAGTTTTTTTAATTCAGTTAGCGCTTCTGGTACGCGCTGAACTACTTCTAAAGCCTGCCTACTTAAATCTGGATTTGCTTCAACTTTCTTACCATTAACTTCAAAAACTTTGTCGTAAGCTTGCCCTAGCGCTTTCTTCCAATCACCTTCTTTCATTTGGGCAAACTTTAATACGTTCTTTTGTGTGCCTCCAGTTAAACCAACCTGAACCGCTTCTTTAGCAGTTGATCGTGCAGTATCTGCTCTAGCAGGCACAGCATTCCTTATCATTGATTCTGACTCGCCACCTTGAGACATGTACGACCTTACTGTCATATGTAGGCTTTGATTATCTGACATGGTTTCACCAGCAGCAATCTTTTCAAAAAGTTCATCCCGTGATAACCCTGTTTGATCAGCCAAACGGTTTAACTCCTTCTCAATAACTGTACCCATGCGGGTATTACCACGTTGGCGTATAAACTCTAGAAATCTATCTGAAGCACCTCCTACAAGCTTACCAGCGTAATAACCTGCTGGGCCTGTAAGAGCGCCTATAGTAGCGCCTAATGGAGCATCCTTTAAGCTGTCAACACCTTCACGTTCACTTAATCCTATAGCTGCTAATCCACCCTCACCCATACCAAGTTGAATAGCCCTTACTACTGGTCTAGCTGCGTTAGTAACTGACAATGGTGTAGACGCACCAGCTGTAGCTATTGCTGGAAGCATTGCTCCTAAGCCCTCTAAGGCTATAGCTTGAATTGGTTCGCGTTCTCTATGGGCGTTTATCTTCCTACGCAAGTCATCACGTATTTCTGTGTAACTTTCACTTTGAAATGGTGTACGAGCTAAAGCTTCAATTTCATCACTAAATCCTAATGATGCGCCCTGTGCTATTAATCTTGCCACTTCATCGTCAGGCTGAATATCATCTAGCTGACCTAGTAACTGCTCAAACTGTTCATCTGATATAGACATAAATATTCCTTACTATGGCAGCTTTTGACCAGTTAGCTTCTCAAACGCATCTTTCTGGGCTTGTGTCATTTTCTTAATCTGCGCTAATGATAGCGTAAAACCACCTCCAGCAGTACCAGATCCAGATGCAGCTTGAGGAGAACCGTAGTTTACAATTGGATTTGCTCTAGGCGATTCTTCGTGATACCGCTGTATATAGCTAGAATAAGTTGTATCACCTTTAGTGAGTATCTTGGCTTGCGACATTAGCCAATCACGCATCTTTGTTTGCGCTGCTATTTTATCTGCAATATGTAGCTTTAATTCATCTCCCTGCAAACTCAAGTCTAAACCAGTGCTTAATGCTAACTGTAGTTCCTTCTCGCTCAATGCGCCAAAAGTGGCACTGTTGATAATATCTATACCTAGCGAGTTGGCAGTAGTTCTTAATGCTGTTGTTGTTGCTTTAAATGACGGGAAAAATCCTGCCATAACACCAGAAGATGCGCCATTATTAACAGCCTGCCTAGCTTTCTCCAACTTACCTAGAGATTCATCAATACTATTGGCTCGATCAAAGGCGGCAAATCCCTTAGTTTTAGCCATTGCTATATCATCAACCCTGCTAGATGCCTTACCTTCTAGGGCTAGTTTTTGATCCTGCGTCAACCCTATAGCACCTTCAACATCTATCCTGACAGAAGTCTCGTTATTTGGGTCTGACATAATCGTAAATAACTGCCCTGTTTTTTGGTCAATCTGCTGGCTAGAAAACTTAACCATGCCACCCTTACCCATCTTCGCTGTAAGGTAGGATGATGTAATAGTCTTCGCTAGCGATGGATTAGTCCTAGCTACTGCTAAAACATCTTCTGGCACTCCAGCGGCTTTTAAGGCCGCGAAGGTAGCGTTGGCCTGTGAAGATGCTAAGTCAGTCTTAGCCTTTAGTTTGCGGTCATCTCGCAAAGCTGTTAGGCGATTCTGGTATCCCTGCTGGATATTACCAGCGTTGGGGTTGCCACTCATGCCTGCAAAGCCAGAAGCCAGATTCAACTGGTTCTCTTCATCGCTTAAAAATTTACCGATATTATCTAACAAACCCATGATTCATCTTCCCTTAAAAGAACGCTTTCTTGATACCAGCCGCATTACCTACACCTAGTGATAAGTAATCAAACAAGCCCGGACTATACCCGCCTGAAGTAGTGCTTGAGTTAGGTGCGCCACCTACTGCCTGTAGCAAATACTGCAAGCTATTAGCTGGTGCGCCTGTATAGCCAGCATATTGGCCCTTAGCGTCATTAATTAGCTGCTGATTAAGCGCCTGCTGCATCATTCCCTGCCGATCCATATTACCTTGAATTGTCTGGCCCATACCAAAGCCTAAGTTAGACAGGTTACCAAGCTGTGAGCCTGCATTTAGACGCTGTTGAGAGCCTTGGAACCCTGCCTGCTGATTAGCCATGCTAGCTTGTCGAGCCATATCCTGTGCGTTCTGGTAGCCTCCCATTCGTAGTCCTGAAGCTGTACGTGCTGCCTGATCTGCAAATCCGCGATTAGTCTCTGCTGCTGCAATTCCATGGCGTGAACCACCAAAGGCATTAGCCGCACCTGCTTGTGCGTCACCTGCGTTCTGAGCCATTAGGCGGCTACGCTCTAAATCATCCAGTGATTGGTTAACCACTTGCGACTCATACGGGTTAGTGTACTGCTGCAGATTAGCTTGGCTTGGCGCGCCAATAGCCATAGGCCGATAACCCATCTCAGAAGATGCGCCCTGTTGTGCCTGCTGAATGCCTTGCGCTGCTGCTTGGTTGACGTTAAAGCCTTGAGGCTGTTGCATAGGTTGCCGTATTTGTTGCGGCCCACCTTTAGGGGTTACACCGCCAGCATAACCCTGTGGGGGTGCATTTCTTAGGTTGTTATCTTTCATAACTTGGAAGTTTTCAGGATTCGCTGCGTTATAGTCCTCTAGTGAATCAGGGCCAAAGTCAAGGCGTGGAGCTTCACCATTGCTTTTACGCATCTGGTTGTGTATATCCCTCAAGTGAGGAGGAACCCAGTCGCCCATGTCATCTATAGGCGCTCCCATTATAGGCATACCAGTTCCATCATAAGTAATGTTATTAGGCTTAGGCTGAGGCATAGGCCCATGCTCAGTCACCCTGATACCTTCATTAAAGCCTTGCTGATTAGTACCTTGTGGTACTTGCCCGTTAATTCCGTTGCCTGAACCTGCCATAATCTTATTCCTTATAATCCGAAGCTGTAGCCAGTTCTGGCTTTGCCCTTAGTAGATTTCTTTCCGCTTTGCCCTGAGTAGCCGTTGTTCTTTGGAGGCGACCAGTTATCTGGCTCACGATCTTTGCTGCCGCTATTACTTACTATTTTCTTTTTCTTTTTCTTAATAACTACTGGCGGTAATGGCTTAATAACTGGCGCTTGATATGGGGTAACGGGGGCTATTTGTGCCGCTTGATTATCTTCAAAAGCCTGTCTATCTAATAGATCCTGAAATTGTTGATTAATTATAATCTGCTGCTCTGGAGGTATAGGATTTGAGCCTCCAAACGATATATTATCTAAAAGGCTTTGCCTACCTGCTGGTGATGAGTATGTATCGTTCCGCAACATTTCATCTCTCATGCCGCTTCCAACACTACCTAATGAAATTGGGTTAAATCCACGGTCATTACTTAATCTAGCATACCTATCAGCATTCTCATTAACGATACGCATAGACTCTTCTGGAGTCATAGAGGCTCCGCTAGTTTGTGACAGTAAGCCATTATCAAATGGGCTAGGAGTAAAACCGTCTGCCAAGCCTTGACCATAATCAATGCCTCGTTCAATCGTACTAATTCCTGTAAGATTCTTAAGGAAGTTTCCAGCATTTTCACCAAAACCTATATCTCTACGACCACCTTCACCAAAACTCATATCTCGATAATCAACAATGCCATCACCGCTAATGTCCTCTGTTGGGGTGCTATAGCCGTATGGATTGTACTGGCTGTTAACGCCAAAATACTCACCATCATTGTTACCACTACTATTACCACCACCGCCATTAGGTGAAATACCGCCACCGCCACCACCGCTATTACTAAACATCTGCTGCACTTGTGCTGGGCTAGCTTGGTAATTGTTTTTTGCTGGTGCGCCTGTTATGGGATCAATGAACATATCAGCCATAGCTTGGAACTGAGCGGGGCGATTAGCTTGCAATTGGTCAACAGACTCTTGATATAAAGGGGCGCTAGAATAGCCCTGCATGCCGTTTGCAAATGTCTGGGCCTGTGGCATTCCTGCCATTGCATCGTAGCCTTGAGGGGCTAAACCAAAGGCGCTAGCCGCATTGCCAGTAGATTGCATACTTTGCTGTTGCATAGGCGAGAACGCTGCAACGTCTGGCCCATAATAGGGCGTGTACCCAATCTGGGAGACATCGTTTGCCCTGTTTATATTCTGAATCGCAGCATTTTCTAACCATGCTGGGATCTCAGTAGTTTGTGAACTTGAGCCGCCTTTGGACATATTAAAACCTCTTTTCAAGTAGCACTAGCTGGGATTTCCAACCAATGTCTGCCAATGCTTTTGACCAGCCTTTACGACCACTCATTGTTAAACTTTCACATTCTTGCGCTTTTGCCCACGCAATCACATCACCCTGCATACCTTTAATTTCATCTAAATTTCCACCGCCCAAAAATACGTGCAAAACCTTCTTTCTAGGGTACTGCGTAATTTCAGTAACCAAGCATGAATTTTCAGCAGGCCATAGTTGCATCTTGCCCTCAACGATAGCCGTCACAATGTCGTCATAAATGTGTGTTCCACCACCATATTCTAGTGCCGATTCAATCCAGCCTTTGCAGCGTTGTAACTCAGTCACCCAACAATCCAAGCACTAGCATTTCTAAATACGGGTATAACCACCGCACCGCCACCCGATACCGCAGAGCCAAAACTGGGTGAGGCTGCGTCTGTCACATAGGCCCGTTGACCAATGACACCAGTAGGCAATGCCGACACTGTATAACCTCTAGCAATCTGAACAGGTATATAAGCACCATTAACTGAAACGACAGGGTATTCACCAGTTTGATTCCAGAGCAATACACCATCTTCTGCGGCTGATTCGCTTGCGCCACGATGACGTAAAGCACTGCGAGTTGTCGCCAGCCAAACCGATGTTCTTTGCGCCCACTGTAACCAATTAAGGTTAATTAACCTTGGAGGGCTGTCAAGTATGCTCATCGCCTGCCACCCTGTATGACTTCCAATCTATTAATACCAACACGCCAATCATCAGCATTAACGCCTTCAATGCGTATCCTGACTTGTCGCCCAGTAAAACGTAGGCTAGTGGGGTTAGCCATATTGAAAGGGCCAAATGATCTTTCCACATCGTTGGGATAGAATCGAGTTTTGAACGTAGCGTCAACAT
>Ga0209279_10000437_pt1 | contig 27572 bp, 27 predicted proteins | sample CoawatmetaG00DNA_3_FD_187508 | JGI IMG/M metagenome (GOLD analysis project Ga0209279, IMG submission 187508) | Marine microbial communities from the West Antarctic Peninsula - Coastal water metaG006-DNA (SPAdes) (version 2) | ecosystem: Environmental > Aquatic > Marine > Coastal ... | reverse complement strand
CCCCTACACAGTTCAGAATAAAACGGTTCTAGCCCCAATGGCTGGGGTGACCGATTTACCGTTTCGACAGCTTTGTCGAGAGATGGGTGCGGGGCTTGTGGTCTCTGAGATGGTGGCCTCTGATCCCAGCACCTGGGGCACCAGGAAATCTCGTCTGCGAATTCAGTTTGGTGATGAACCCGCCCCCCGCTCCGTGCAGATTGCCGGTTATGACCCTCTGATGATGGCTACGGCTGCACGTTTCAATGTCGCTCAGGGCGCAGAAATTATTGATATCAATATGGGCTGCCCAGCGAAGAAAGTATGCAAGCGCGCGGCAGGGTCCGCATTGCTCCAAGATCCAAAGCTGGTAAGCGACATCTTGCATGCAGTCGTTGCGGCCGTCGATGTGCCTGTGACCTTAAAAATCCGCACCGGTTGGGATCGTCAGCATCGCAATGCCGTGACGATAGCTAAGCTTGCTGAAGAGGCTGGTATAGCCGCTCTAGCTGTTCATGGCCGCACCCGTGCCTGCCGCTTTGTTGGCGAAGTAGAGTACGACACCATTGCACAGGTAGTTGAGGCTGTATCAATTCCTGTGCTAGCCAATGGAGATATCAGCACCCCAGAAAAAGCGCAGTTAGTGTTGGCACATACTGGCGCTGCAGCGGTCATGATTGGCCGAGCGGCTCAGGGTAGTCCCTGGGTATTTAAGCAGATCAATCATTACCTTGAGATGGGTAGATTGTTGCCACCGCCGAGCCTAGATGAGACAGGTGCCATAATGATGCGGCACCTTATAGCTCTACATGGCTTCTATGGCGAAGTAGGTGGTACTTTAATCTCAAGAAAACATATTGGCTGGTACATAAACCCTATGGCCGGCGGTAAGCAATTTACCCAGCAATTTAATAAACTAGAAAGCACTACTGAACAGCAGGCGTTACTGCAGCAATTTTTCGAAGGTGCTCAATATCAGGAACAGGCCGCATGACATCAGAAGAAAATATTAAGCGTGACACGCCAGAAACAATGTCCGACGCAAATCCTGACCCAAACAACAATCAGATTACACAGTCCCAACAGTCGCTTCGCTACAGTGTGGCCGAGGCTATGCAGCGTTACTTCCACGACCTTGATGGCCAAAATACCACAGGCCTCTATGAGTTAGTTATGAATGAAGTGGAGCCGCCGCTACTTGCCGCTGCAATGCATTACACTCGCCAAAACCAAACTAGAACGGCCGAAATTCTCGGCGTCAACCGCGGCACTCTGCGCAAGAAATTAAAACAATACAACCTTCTGTAATTACTGTTTCAATTTGAGGAATCCATGAGCGACCTACGAAAAGTCTCACGCGCCCTAATCAGCGTTTCTGATAAAACGGGCATTGTTGAATTTGCCCAAGCCCTGCGAGCACAGGGCGTCGAACTACTGTCTACCGGCGGCACCTTCCGGCTTTTAAGCGACAACGATATTGCGGTCACTGAAGTCGCTGACTACACTGGATTTCCTGAGATGATGGACGGACGAGTTAAGACCTTACACCCAAAAATTCATGGTGGTATTTTAGGGCGTCGCGGCCAAGATGATGGCGTAATGGACGAGCATGGCATCAAGCCAATCGACATGGTAGTGGTGAATCTCTACCCCTTTGCGGCAACCGTCGCCGACCCTAACTGTAGCCTGCCCAATGCGATAGAAAATATCGATATCGGCGGTCCTACGATGGTTCGATCAGCGGCTAAGAATCATAAAGATGTGGCCATCGTGGTCAACGCTATTGACTACCAAACTGTAGTCGACGAGATGCATGCTAATGATGGGCAGCTCGATTATCAAACACGCTACCAGCTGATGGTTAAGGCCTTTGAGCATACCGCAGGTTACGACGGCATGATCGCCAATCACTTTGGTGCGAGAAATATCGAAAATGTAAAACGTGATTTTTCTGATACCTTTAATGTGCAGTATTTTAAAACTCAGGAAATGCGTTACGGCGAGAACCCTCATCAAAAAGCTGCCTTTTATACCGAAGCCAATCCAACCGAAGCCAGTGTTGCAACGGCGGTTCAGCTACAGGGTAAAGAGTTATCATTTAATAATATTGCCGATACCGATGCTGCCCTCGAATGTGTCAAACAGTTTGATCAGCCTGCCTGCGTAATTGTTAAGCATGCCAACCCCTGTGGCGTGGCCGTAGCGGTCGATATCAACACAGCCTATGATCTAGCTTTTGCCACAGATCCTGAATCATGCTTCGGTGGAATTATCGCCTTTAACCGTGAGCTAGATGCTATTACGGCAGCAAAGATTTGTGAAAAGCAATTTGTTGAAGTCATTATTGCGCCCTCGGTATCAGCCGATGCGATAGCCAAGGTTGCCGCTAAAAAGAATGTTCGGCTTTTACAATGCGGTACCTGGGGTACTGAGCGACCACAGGACTTTGACTACAAACGCGTCAATGGCGGCCTATTAATCCAGGACCGTGATAACGGTATGATCACGCAATCAGATCTCAAGGTTGTTACAGCACGTGCGCCGACTGAGTTGGAAATGGGCGATATGTTATTCGCTTGGAAAGTCGCTAAGATGGTTAAGTCTAACGCGATTATCTACGCTAAAAATAACCAGACAGTCGGTGTTGGCGCTGGACAGATGAGCCGGATTAATAGTGCGCGCATTGCTGGTATCAAAGCCGAGCACGCCGGATTACAGGTAGTCGATGCAGTGATGGCCTCCGATGCATTTTTCCCATTCCGCGATGGTATCGACAACGCAGGTGCCGCCGGAATTAGCTGTATTATCCAGCCCGGGGGATCTATGCGCGACGATGAAGTCGTCGCCGCGGCTAACGAACATGGCATGGCTATGGTGTTTACTGGCATGCGCCACTTCAGACACTAAGTTAGTTTTATTGTAAGCGTAAAAAAGCCCGCGCACTGTGGGCTTTTTTATATTTGAACTCTCTCTGATTACGATGTAATAATTGTAATAACGCTAGAGTATCAACCTCCTAATGCTAAACGCAGTCATTATTTTTTTAGATAGTTTCCGAGGCCCATGGAGGGTGTAAATTCTGCCTTAGATCAGCTGATTTAGAAAATAAACTAACAGTCATGCCGCTAAGCTAGTCTGCGAAAAATCGTAGGCTCATGGCAAGTTGACTGCCATCTTAGACCCCCCTCGACTGAGCTCATATGCGTACCTATGTTATGATATCGTGCTTTTTTAAATTGTAAGGAATAGAGATGAAACGAATCCAACTGGCTAGCCCCGGTGGTCTTGAAAATCTGCAGCTTGTAGAAACCGACAAACCATCGCCCACCGAGAACCAAATTCTTATTAAGGTTCGGTCTAGCAGCCTTAATTACCACGACTTGCTAGTAGCTCAGGGTCATATTCCAACCGAAGACGGTCGAGTAGTTTTATCTGATTGCGCAGGGGAAGTGGTAGAAATAGGCTCAGCAGTGACCTTATGGAACGTCGGTGACAGGGTAATGAGCTCCTGCTTTCCCCATTGGCTGGAAGGTGCACCCGAGTATCATTTGCTTAGTTTTATAGGTGATAATGAAGATGGCTACTCGACAGAATACATTGCTATATCTGAGAAATCGGTCACTAAGACTCCTGAGGGTTGGACTCTCCAGGAGGCAGCAACTCTTCCCTGTGCCGGTTTAACTGCTTGGCGAGCCTTGGTTGATGAAGGGCGTCTTCATCCAGGTGAGACAGTCCTTGTGCAAGGTACTGGCGGCGTATCTATATTTGCTTTGCAGTTGGCGAAATCAATGGGCGCTAAGGTGATAGCCACCTCATCTTCACCCGAAAAACTAAAGCGTCTTAAATCACTTGGCGCAGATGAAGTCATTAATTACATAGATGAGCCACAATGGGGTAAAGCCGTGCTGGCCAAGACAGGCGGCCTTGGTGTCGACCATGTCATCGAAGTTGGCGGCGGTGGTACATTTGCCGAGTCTGTTAAGGCAACAAAACTCGGCGGGCATATTGCCCTTGTAGGTATTCTCAGTGGCCCCGCGGTCAGTCAGATTATTTTGCCTCGAATATTTATGAAACAAATCCGTATGAGTGGCATCTCTATGGGTAATCAAACATCACAGCTGGCTATGTTAGATTATTTGAACAAGTCTGCTATTAGGCCTATTATTAGCGATACTTTTGGCCTCGCCGACCTTGCTAGCGCATTTCAGCATCAGATTGATAACAAACACTTTGGGAAAATTTCGATTTCGATTAGTGAAGATTAAGCCCTAGTCTAGGTGAGCGCTGGTTCGTTGGCGAACGCCTCATAGTCATAGGTGGTGTCTTCGAAAGGGTTACCGTCTGGGTCTTTAAAATATATCGACCATGACACCTCATGATCGACGGGTTTCATGCTCACGCCAATGCTGGCAAGGAATTTGATTGCCCCGCGCAACCCAGACGCACTGACTCTAAACGCGATGGTGGTGTTTTGGATTAATTTGCTTTGAAACAGGGCTATGTGAATGGAGCCTGGTGTATTTTGTAGCGTTAATGGCCCGCCATCCTTTGCTCAAAACGCCAAAGACTCAGTAGGATAGAGTCCAAATATCGAGCTGTACCACTGCCGTGCTTCGATGCGATTACTAACGTTGACATGGACGTGATCGAAGGTACCTAGATCAATACTCATGAGTTTCTCCGTCTATAGACTATCATGAGGTTACGATAGACTATTATGAGATTAGGAGCGTCGGCCGGTTGTTATGTCGGCTATGGGCAGCTCGAGTGTTTGGATCGGCCGGAAAGGTCAAACCATGGGTCCGACATTCGGCTCTCTGACCTTGGACTGCCATGTATTTGGCGAGCGGATATGAGCGTTTATCTAGGGCAAACTCGACGTTAGCACCTTGCTCGCTATGCGTTTTTTATGGGCCGTAATAGCTTATATAGCGCCGGGTCACCCCTAAACTCTGCGGCTTCTAACTCAGAGACTAATTAGCTTTTACTGGCCTTCTTCTCCTTTTTGTCGAGACGTTTTTCCTTCATAGTTTTTTCGGGTTTCTTTTTGGCCGCTTTTTTTGAATCTTGACCCTTGGCCATACATTTCTCCTTTTGCTAGTGTTTGAAATAATGTGTCGCTAGTGGTTCTGCCTAATGATTAACCTATCACCTTATGTGTTGGCAAAGCATGCTGTTTGTGGTCAGCGGCAGCCCCAATTGCAACAGCCGAAATGTGCAGAACTTGTCGGTTAAATTAACACAGTAGGCCGCATAATGATTGTTGGATTTAGCTTCGAGCCGAGCTTACTTTATATTCAGTGCTACTTGCTTACAGTTTCAATGCACCTTTTTTGTACAATCGCGTTACATGTAGTGTTTTTATGGGTTGATCTTGGTCACAGCAAAGGCCTCTAAGGCGCGCACTCTAGATTCTTTAATGTCGACAATCGGGGCGGGGTAATTGATGTCAATCTTTACACCTGCTTGTTGTAGAACGTCGTCGGGCGCCAACCAGGGGCAGTGAATATACTTGGCCGGCATGTTCGCCAGTTCTGGCACATAGCGTCGAATATATTCGCCCTGCTTATCGAATTTTTCGCTCTGGGTAATGGGGTTAAAGATTCTAAAGAAGGGTGCAGCATCTGCTCCACATCCGGCAATCCACTGCCAGCCAGCACTGTTGCTAGCAAGATCCGCGTCAACTAAGCAGTCCCAAAACCATTCTTCGCCACTATGCCAGTGAATTAATAAATTCTTTACTAGAAATGAGCCCACTACCATGCGCACACGATTATGCATGTAGCCGGTGCTGTAAAGTTCGCGCATGCCGGCGTCCACCAAAGGGTAGCCGGTCTTACCCTGCTGCCAAGCCTTTAAGTTTGATTTGGTATCGCTCTCCCAAGGGAAAAGATCAAAGCGAGTTTGTAGGTTTTTGCTCGGTAACTGGGGAAAATGAAAGAGGAGATAGTATGAAAATTCGCGCCATCCCAGTTCACTTAAGAAAGTATCTAGACTGGCTTCATTATTGATAATGGCGGCCGCATCGGCGGCGCGATGCCAGGCGGTATTAGGTGAGATCTGGCCAAAGTGCAGGTAGGGTGAAAGCCGTGAAACATTGGCCTTGTCGGGGAAATTCCGGCCCTCACGATAGTCCTCTAGCTCTGCCATTACAAAGTTGTCAAGTCGATCTTGTGCGGCCTCTTCACTGATATCCCATCGCGCTTGCATTTCAGTGTCCCATTTAATTTTGGGCAATAAATCCAATTCTTTAAGGGTAAGTGAATCGTCACTTACTTTGAGTGAGTGAATACTATTTGGCACCGATAGGGGCTTGCGCGGAGAGACTTTAGACAGGCATCCGCGGCGATAATAAGGGGTGAATACCTTGTAGGGTGTCTGGTCTTTTTTAAGCACCTGCCAGGGCTCCCAAAGTAGAGATCCATTAAAACTTTGCACCTCAATATCAGCGGCCTTTAGGGCCGTTTTGATTTCACCATCACGGGCAATTCTCCAAGGTTCATAGCAGCGATTCCAGTACACACCCTGCGCCGAGGTATCGCTGGCGAGTTTGCTCAAGATCGCTAATGGTTCACCCCGATAAAACTGCAGTTTCCCATTAAGGGAGGTATTCAAAGACTCTAACGCGTGGTGTAACCACCAACGACTAGCACCACCCATGCTCCAGTCACCGGCATTGGTGTCATCCAGTATATAGACAGGTATGACATTACCTTTTTCGCAAGCAGCGCAAAGCGCGGGGTTATCGGCAAGTCGGAGATCCTGACGGAACCAGACAATTGAGGGGCTATTAGACTTCGAGATGGGTACATCCTTTTTTTAAGCTATGCGGGATTTACGGCGTAGTATGCTGTTTAGATTGACCGGATGACAGGTTATCACTTTCGGCAGGCAGCAGACTAGGGGTTGGTGTGTTGCTTTTTTTGCTGCAGACAAGCGTCACTCTGCTACAATTCCTTCTCAAATTTTCAGGTGGACGATAATTGATGAATGTACTTGTTATTGGCTCTGGCGGTCGCGAACATGCACTCGCTTGGAAGGCAGCACAGTGTGTCGATGTTGGCACTGTGTATGTGGCGCCGGGTAATGCAGGTACGGCTATCGAGCCAAACTTAGAAAATGTTGCGATTGATGTCAACGACTTCGGTGGTCTGGCTGATTTTGCTGAGGCAAACAATGTTGGCCTGACCATAGTGGGTCCAGAGCAACCGCTAGTTGATGGCGTCGTTGATTATTTCGAGGAGCGCAGTCTGCCTATATTTGGCCCCTCAAAACAAGCGGCACAGTTAGAAGGCTCTAAAGCCTTCACTAAAGATTTCCTAGAGCGCCAAAAGATACCGACCGCAGATTACGGTAACTTTACTGACCTAGATGCGGCACTTTCGTACCTGAGCGTTGTTGGCGCACCCATTGTCATTAAGGCCGATGGCTTGGCGGCGGGTAAAGGGGTCATTGTGGCTATGACGATGACCGACGCTGAGGAGGCTGTGCGCGATATGCTGTCAGGCAACGCGTTTGGTGAAGCGGGTCACCGTGTGGTCATTGAGGAATTTCTTGACGGCGAAGAAGCCAGCTTTATTGTTATGGTCGATGGCAGCAATGTGCTGCCCATGGCCACCAGCCAGGATCATAAGCGTGTCGCAAACGGTGACACCGGGCTCAACACTGGTGGTATGGGTGCTTATTCTCCGGCGCCAGTGGTGGACAGCACAGTCTACCAACGGATCATGGATGAGGTGATACATCCGACAGTTAGGGGTATGGCTGCTGAAGGTAATAAATACACGGGCTTTCTGTACGCGGGCCTAATGATTATGGCGGATGGTACACCTAAGGTGATTGAGTTTAATTGCCGCTTTGGCGATCCTGAGACACAGCCTATTTTACTTCGCCTACAATCTGATCTTGTCGCCCACTGTGTCGCGGCGCTAACCGGTGACTTGGACAAGGAATCAGCGCAATGGGATCCACGCCCTGCCGTTGGTGTGGTGCTGGTCGCTGGCGGTTACCCTGAGGCCTATCGCGGCGGTGATGTGATTAAGGGACTGCGAGCTCCTATCGCCGGTGACCAGAATGAAAAAGTGTTCCATGCTGGTACGGCACAGATCGGTGATAATCTGGTAACCAGTGGCGGTCGTGTCCTTTGTGCCACGGCGATTGGTAATTCAGTATTAGACGCCCAACGCAACGCCTATCGACTGGTGGCTGAGATTCATTGGGATGACGTCTATTTCAGAAACGATATTGCCTGGCGGGCGATCGAACGCGAGCAGCGGATAACCGATTAGATCGCAGATCAGGGGACTATTTCAGCGATGAGAAATACTTTTATAATGCAGTTATAATAGGGTTCCGAGAATCAAGCATAATGAGCAAGAGACTATGTTAAATCGACAACTCTCAGGTCTGGATCAGTTATTGATCCAATTAGATCAGGGCCTACGCACCCTATCCGGAAACGCTCCAGCGCCGCAGCGAGCTTCTCCAGCAGTCGACTTAGATGATGTTGAGCTGTCGGCGCAAGAACGCAAAACAGCACTGGGGTTGATGCGGGTCAACCACGCCGGGGAAGTTTGCGCACAGGCGCTTTATCAGGGTCAGGCGCTAACCGCTAAGTTACCCGAAGTGGGCGCTCAGATGGAACATGCTGCAGCGGAAGAGCTGGATCATTTGGCTTGGTGTGAAGAGCGGATTACAGAGCTTGGTGGTCGTAATAGCCTACTCAATCCTGTTTGGTACGCTATGTCGTTTGGCCTTGGCGCGATGGCTGGGTTGGTTAGCGACAAGCTGAGTTTGGGCTTTGTGGCTGCGACCGAAGATCAGGTCTGCGATCATTTGAAAACACACCTGAATCAACTGCCCAGTGGTGATCTTAAAAGCCGCGCCATCGTCGAGCAGATGCTGGTAGATGAGGAACGGCATGCCCAGAGCGCGCTAGATGCTGGCGGTCAGCGGTTCTCTAAGCCCGTTAAAAAACTGATGACTGCGGTATCATCAGCCATGACTCTCAGCAGTTACCGACTTTAAAAAGTCTCTGGATCAGTCGTCTGACCTTTATCCCACTCGCGCATTAAACCGACAATCTTATCGCCCAACCAGCGATGAATCGGGGAGCCTGACGTTCTTTTGTGCTCCAGCAGTACTAGTGGAATGGTGCCCTCGTGAGGCAACTCAACCGGATAGCGCTTGCGCACAATGCGATACATCTCTCTTTCCATCGTCAGGCCATACTTGGCGGCTACCATCAGGCAGTCGGTGTCACAGACTGTTTCCATGGCAGTCATCAGCTGGTTAGTGACCATAGCTTTCTTCCTTTTGCGCCCAAGATCCCGCAGTACCCGATCAAATCGAGCATCAGTTCTGGCGCTTACGCGCTTTGAAATCAGCAGGTAGTATTGGATAAAGGGATATTCTAATATCTCATCGAGAGTAACACGAGCCTTCTTGGCTAGCGGATGTCCCTCTCGCATCCAAATAGATGGCGTGAAGATTGCAAGCTTGCGGGCGCTGATATCTTCGGTGATACCCTTGTCTATATCGATAGCAAAATCCAGAATGCCTTGCGACAGCTCTCCCTCAACGGAGTCCGTTTCACTTGAGATCGATAGAACCACACCCGGGGCATATTGAGTGACGACTTTAGTCAGTTCTGATACCAGGGCAATAGCTACGAATTCCGGAACTGCAATAGTGATCTCTCCCACATAGGCGGCGGGGTCAAACTCACCCTCTGTGACCATCTCTAAAATACTGTCAAGCAAGCGGGGTAAGCGCAGCTGCAATTCTCGCGCTTTAGGGGTAGCCACTAAGGCGTTACCAGTTCGTGTAAACAACGGATCATCCAATTGATACCTCAGACGCTGTAGCACCCTGCTCATCGCCGGCTGAGTGATAAATAGTCGCTGAGCAGCCCGGGTCACACTTTTTTCTTCCAGCAGCGCCTGAAGTGATACCAATAAATTAAGGTCAAGACGAGATAGCTTTTGCAGATTCATAATGGGAGCCTTAGTGCGGTCAGTAAAAGGTATTACACAATAGCATACAGTTGATGCAAACAATGCATTTGGCTTATGACATGAGAGAGCCTATATTACGCCCATAGAGCACTTGCTCTTAAATTTAACTAAGGAGAAACACCATGACACTCGTATACATACTGATCGGTTTCATCGGATTAGCGGGTGCTGCAATTGCGAAAGATGATTTCGTTAAGTTGGAAGCGCCTAAGTTGGAAGCTTCTGATAAGTAAGGTTAAGCCCGGTATTGATTGGCGCCGAGCTAAATTTGATTTACAGTTTTACCTAATTCGCAGCACCCAGCATTACCCCTCTAGATCCTCGCTATAGGATTTTTGATAGGGACTCGGAAGAGTCCCTTTTTTTAGGTCCTTATTTTGCAATGCTTCTATCTGACCAGGGCAAAAGCGTTATTACAAAAACACATAATGCAGATGTTAATAATGCATTGGTCATATGATCCATTTGTTTTTAAAATATCGCTCTTAACTCGCACTAAGTTTTTAAATCGCTCTGTCGCGATTTGTCACAGATTTACCCCCAACCCCGTCTTTGTGATTCATCCAAAGATTTTTTAGGAGCCTTTCTTAGGCTCCTTTTTTTTGTCTACGGCGCTGGCAATAACTTTGCCACGCACCCTACGATGTCTCAATGGTAAAACTGTGGGTCATCTCTACGCCAGCAGTTTCTAGCATAATAGAGGCGGAGCAGTATTTCTCGGCTGATAGCTCAACCGCTCTTTTTACCTGAGCTTCTTTTAAATTAGTGCCACTGACAATGAAGTGCAGGTGAATCTTACTAAAAACAGCAGGAACCGCATCCACGCGCTCAGCCTCGAGCTCTGTTTTGCAAGCCGTCACCTGTTGCCTACCCTTTTTAAGTATGGTCATAACATCAAAAGAAGCACATCCCCCCAACCCCATCAGTACCATCTCCATGGGTCTCGATCCCATGTTCCGCCCTCCCTGATCTGGCGCGCCATCCATAACTACGGAATGCCCACTGCCCGACTCGCCGAGAAACATAACGCCATCTACCCACTTAATTATTGCTTGCATAAATCACCTCATTGTTAGGGGCGTAAAGGTTAGCATAGAGTATCTCTAAATATTTAGGCAGGGGGACAATATTTTGACTACTATTAAGTGCGGCAGTCCCAACATACTGGGTAACTAATACGCTGAACGGAAGCGCTTAAGTAGCTATTCAAGGAGAAAAATATGACACCTTTAACCCCACATATAAACAATGTAGAGGCATTTTTGAGCCATTGTCACCGGCGCAGATATCCCGCAAAAAGTATTATTATCTATGCCGGCGATAAGGCAAACACTCTCTATTATATTATTAAAGGATCCGTCGCGGTGGTTATTGAACAAGACGCCACGAGTAAAGAAATGATTTTGGCCTATTTGAATGCGGGAGACTTTGTTGGCGAGATGGGCCTGTTCGAAGAACAACATCGCAGCGCTTGGATTCGAACCAGAACAGAATGCGAAGTCGGAGAGATAAGCTACTCAAAATTTATTGAAATAGGGCAAAATCAGCCTGAGTACCTACTGGCGATTAGCAAGCAAATGGCCCAGCGCCTTCGCGATACCACACGTAAGGTTAGTGACCTAGCCTTTCTTGACGTGACAGGCCGAGTTGCTCGCGCTCTGCTCGATCTCTCTAAACAACCTGATGCTATGTCTCATCCAGACGGCATGCAGATTAAAATTACCCGACAGGAGATTGGCCGTATTGTCGCATGCTCACGAGAGATGGTCGGTCGCGTCCTAAAAGAACTAGAGTCTAATGGCCTGCTGTCTGTCTCGGGCAAGACCATGGTGGTATATGGCACCCGCTAGCCCCAAAAGCGCGGGCGACCTAACAGCTCGGTAAGCAGTCCTCAAAAAACGCCCCACAACCCACGTTACAGGCCGAGTTAGACCTTTCTGCCGACAGGCTGCTTAGTATGTGATTTACCTGTCGCTGCAAATAGGGCATTGGCAACAGCCGGTGCTATAACCGGCGTACCCGGCTCTCCAACGCCGCTTGGCGGTGCCGCCGAAGGAATAATATGTACCTCAACTGCAGGCATGTCCTTCATACGAACCACCTGATAGCCATCAAAGTTCGTCTCTATCACCGCGCCATCTTTAATGGTTATTTCACTCATTAAACTTGGTGACAAACCGTAGGCAATACTCCCTTCCATCTGCGCACGAATAACATCTGGATTGATTGCCACACCGCAGTCCACCGCGCACACCACCTTTTCAACACTGTATTCGCCACTTTCAGCGATAGCGATCTCAACTACCTGTGCAACATAGGTGCCGAATGACTTATGGAGCGCAATACCTTTGATGAGTCCCTGCGTTTGCGGCACATTCCAGCCTGCCTTGTCGGCAGCCAGTTCGAGGACTCCTTTGTAACGGTCATCATCGCCTAGGTGCGCAATGCGAAAGGCCAAAGGGTCTTGGTCCGTGGCGGCCGCCAATTGATCCATAAACGTTTCAACTGAATGCGCTGTATGGGTGCTACCCACGCTTCGCCACCAGAGTACCGGAACCGGAGATTCCATCGTATGTAAGTCCACGGCAAAGTGGGGAATATTGTAGGGCAGCGAAGTCGCACCCTCTACGGAGGTAAAGTCTATGCCGCTTTCGAAGAAGGCCGCAAACTCAGTATTGCCTAATATTGATTGCCCAACAATTCTATGTTGCCACGCGATAATTTTTCCGCCGCTGTCTAGGCCGGCCTTAAGTTTGTGGAAATACATCGGCCTAAAATAGCCCGACTGCGTATCATCCTCTCGCGTCCAGACCAGCTTGACAGGCGCATCTGACTGGTTGGCCTTGGCAATCAAGGTCGCCTCTAGCACGTAGTCACTATGGGTATTAGCTCGTCGCCCAAAGCTACCACCGGCAAATAAACTGTTAATCTTGACCTTTTCCGGTGCAATCTTAAGCGCCTCAGCAACTGTGTTCTGGTCGCCTGTCGCTGACTGGCAGCCGTACCAGAGCTCTACATCCGCTCCTCTAATCTGTACCACACAATTCATAGGTTCCATCGTGGCATGGGCCAAATAGGGGTATTCGTACTCTGCTTCAATGATTTGAGTGGCGGCATTAAAGCCCACTGCCAAATCGCCATGGGCATTTGCCGATACGCCGGGATCTTTAGCCACCTCAATGTAGCGACGCATTTGATCATCGGAACTGTCGCTCATCGCAGTACTCAGATCCCATTCTATCTGCAGCGCGTCACGGCCTTTTTTGGCATTCCAAAACGTGTCCGCAATCACCGCGATACCGGTGGGGATTTGTACAACGTTGACCACCCCCTTAACGGCTTTAGCCTTACCATCGCTAAAAGACTTGACCTTCGCGCCAAAGCGAGGGGCATGTGCCACCAACGCAGTGAGCATTCCCGGAAGTTTGATATCTTGCGTGAAGATGGCACTGCCATCAGTTTTGCCCATATCTTTACGAGACAATAGCTCAGCGCCTATCAATGTAAAATTGTTGGGATCTTTCAGGCTGACATTTTCTGGTACGTCCTGAGTCGCTGCAGCTTCCGCCAAGTCACCAAAATTAGCTGACCGACCACTTATATGGGATACCACGCCTTTACTCACAGTAATTTCACTAGCCGGTACCTGCCACTTCTGGGCCGCCGCGGACACCAACATATGTCTGGCGCTTGCACCCGCTTCACGCATCTGAGTATAAGAGTTGGCTATTCCGGTACTCCCTCCGGTGATCTGGGCACCAAACAGCAAGTTTGAATAGAGTGCTTTATTTGCTGGAGCTGCCTCAGACACAACTTGCCCCCAGTCGGCATCCATTTCTTCTGCGGCAATGGTTGCAAGCCCGGTGTAGCTGCCCTGCCCAAGTTCCGCATGTTTGATAATAATAGTGACGACGTTGTCTGGGCTAATTCGTACAAAGGCATTGGCGACTGTGTCATCCTGCCCAGTTAAAACAGAACCGACTGCCACCTCGGCCAGAGCGACGGACGGCAAGCTCATGGCTAGGGTAAAACCGGCACCGAGCGTGGCAGTCTTTTTTAGAAAGACGCGCCGAGATATGTCAGTAACGCCCAGCTTATTGATATCGCCTAGTAGCTTCATAATCTACGCTTCCTCTTTGGTCATGGCCAAAGAGGCCTGTTTTACAGCAGCACGAATACGCCCATAGGTGCCGCAGCGACAAATATTCCCAGACATGGCACCATCAATATCATCATCGTTGGGCGCCGCATTGACGACCAGAAGAGCCGAGGCCGACATGATTTGGCCTGACTGGCAGTAGCCACATTGCACCACAGCCAAATCGTCCCAGGCCGCTTTAATGGCAATACCTTCTGGCGTAGCTAAACCTTCTATCGTGGTGATTTCTTGATCACCAACCTGACTGACCGGTATAATGCAGGAGCGAACAGCTGTGCCATTTAAGTGTACTGTACAGGCACCACACTGCGCGATACCGCACCCGTATTTAGTGCCGGTCATCTCAATGGTATCTCGAAGTACCCAAAGTAGTGGAGTGTCGGCGTCCGTCTCGATAGTTCTTGCGGTGCCGTTGACGTTTAACGTTAGTTGCATCTAAATACTCCTGACCAAATGATTTTGCTGGGATTATCAACGCCGTCTAAAGTACACCCGACAACATCAACATAAATTCTGGCTATTTAAAAAATACTCTGAGCTGCTCACCGGGGTCATCACTACGCATAAACGCCTCACCAACTAAAAATGCGTGTACGTTATGTTCACGCATCGCCGCAACATCCCCACGACTGTGAATACCGCTTTCCGTGATGACTATTTTCCCATCGGGAATTTTGCTGAGTAGCCGATAGGTATTTTCTAAGGAGACTTCGAAGGTGTGGAGATTGCGATTGTTAATGCCGATCATTGGATTTTTTAATTTGAGAGCGACGTCGAGCTCCGCCTCATCATGGACTTCAATAATGACGTCCATTTCAAGCGACAGTGCAACTTCATGCAACTGGTGGAGTTGCCTCTCATCGAGCGCTGAGACAATCAATAGAATACAGTCAGCAGACATTGCTCTAGCTTCATAAATTTGATATTCATCAATTATAAAATCTTTGCGAATTACCGGTAGGCTGGTGGCACTGCGAGCCAGCTTTAAATATTCATCTGCCCCCTGAAAGAAATCGACATCGGTCAACACGGATAAACAAACAGCGCCGCCATGCTCATAACTTTTGGCAATGGCCGCTGGATCAAAGTTCTCTCGAATAACGCCTTTACTGGGTGAAGCTTTTTTTATTTCAGCAATAACCGCAGATTGACCTGTCGCAATTTTAGCGGCGATGGCTGCGTAAAAACCCCGAGGTGGCGAAGCCAGCACTATTTTTTCTTGCAGCCTCGACAGGGGTGACAGTAATCTTCTTTCGCTAATTTCTTCGCGTTTCCGGTCAAGAATTTTTTTAAGTATTGTCGGCGTATCTGCACTCATCTTTGTATCTCTTAAATTATTTAGGCGTCCTGTTGAACCTGCGTAAAGGTTGCAAGATCGGTTATTTTAGCCCGAGCTAAGCCAGCGCCTATGGCATCCTGCGCCAGCGCTATGCCTTCATTGATGTCCCCAGCACAACCGGCAACATAAAGCGCTGCGCCAGCGTTAAGCGCAATAAGGTCGGCGGCTTTTGCAGCATGAGGGCCCACACGCTTACCCAAGGCATCAACAATTAGAGCTAGTGATTGCTCAGCATTATTAACATCTAGACCTTCGAGACTCTGACGTTGGACTGAGAACTGTTCAGGCGTAATGCTGTACTCGGTCACTGCACCATTTTTATATTCTGCAACGTGGGTGTCTGCGGCGATACTAATTTCGTCGAGCCCATCGTCGGAATGAACAATCATAATATGCTCTGCCCCCAAACGTCCAAGCACTTCGGCCATGGGCTTGCATAGCGCTTTTTCATAGACTCCGATCAACTGCCGCTTGACGCCTGCCGGATTAGTCATAGGGCCGAGTATATTAAAAATTGTGCGCAGGCCAAGCTCACGCCTTGGGCCAATCGCATATTTCATGGCGCTGTGATGAGCGGGCGCAAACATAAAACCAACACCAAGCTCTTGCACGCAAAGTGCTACCTGCTCGGGACTCAAGGCTAAATTAACGCCGGCAGCTTCCAGTAGATCGGCAGCGCCGCTATTGCTGCTGACGGAGCGGTTGCCATGTTTAGCGACTCGCCCACCAGCGGCTGCAACAACAAATGTCGAAGCGGTGGAGACATTGAATAGGTTGGACCCATCGCCACCAGTGCCAACGATATCGACTAGGTACTGCCCCGATATCTGCACTCCCGTCACTAGTTCACGCATAACTTCTACTGCACCGGCGATCTCTTCGATACTGTCGCCTTTTGCTCGCAGTGCAATTAAAAAACCACCAATCTGTGCGTCTGTAGCACTACCACTCATGATCTGACGCATCACGTCACGCATCTCGACCGCGCTGAGGTTTTGGCCGTTAACTACTATTGCTAGTGCCTGCTGAATGTCCACCGCTTTTACCCTCAATTAGCTGTTCAAAAAATTACTTAGCAAGTCGTGCCCGTGCTGAGTCAGTATCGACTCAGGATGAAACTGAACTCCCTCGACACTCAGCTCTTTATGTCTGACACCCATTATTTCATCTAAGCTACCATCTGTATTCTCGGTCCAGGCAGTCACGTCTAAACATTCGGGAAGCGTTGTCTGCTCAATTACTAGCGAGTGATAACGTGTGGCTTGAAATGGATTGCTAAGGCCTTTAAAAACGCCACTATCACTGTGATGCATCATGGATGTTTTACCATGCATCACCTGTTTGGCGCGAACAATCTGACCACCAAATGCTTGCCCGATACTTTGATGACCTAGGCAAATGCCGAGGATAGGTATCTTTCCAGCGAAGGTTGTTATGGTGTCGACGGAGACACCGGCTTCATTCGGCGTGCAGGGGCCCGGAGAAATCACTATCTTTTCTGGCGACAATCTTTCGATATCGGCAAGTGTTAATTCATCATTACGGTACACTTTTACATCGACTTTTAACTCGGCTAAATACTGCACGATGTTGTAAGTGAATGAATCGTAGTTGTCGATCATTAAAATCATACGGACTCTCCTTTGGTGGCTTCGCACACCATTGCCGCGGCACGCATTAATGCGCGCGCCTTATTCATTGTCTCTTCCCATTCTAGTTCGGGAACTGAATCAGCAACAACGCCACCTCCAGACTGCACATGCAGCATGCCATCCTTAATCACTGCAGTGCGGATGGCAATGGCGGTGTCCATATTTCCGTTCCAGCCAATATAGCCCACTGCACCACCATAGATACCACGCTTCACGGGTTCCAATTCATCAATAATTTCCATAGCGCGAATCTTGGGTGCACCACTTAAAGTGCCCGCCGGCAGAGTCGCTTTTAGTACCTCTAGAGCGCCCATGCCCTCAGTGACTTCGCCGACCACATTAGAGGTAATGTGCATAACATGGGAATAGCGCTCAACCACCATTTTTTCTGTCACCTTAACGGTGCCGGGTTTACAGATACGGCCAACGTCATTGCGTCCTAAATCGATCAGCATAAGATGCTCGGCAAGTTCTTTCGGGTCAGCCAACATTTCCTTTTCCAGTAGCAGATCGTCGTCGGCCGTTTCGCCTCGACGGCGAGTACCAGCTATGGGCCGCACAGTGACTTCCCCATCCTCTAGGCGCGCTAAAACCTCAGGAGATGACCCAACGATATGGAAATCACCCAGATTTAGCAGGTACATGTAGGGTGATGGATTGAGCCGTCTCAGCGCTCTATAAAGATTGACAGGCTCTGCGTGAAAGGGAGCAGAAAATCGCTGTGATGGCACAACCTGCATCACATCACCCGCCAAGGTATATGCTTTAACTTTCTCTACGGCACGCTTGTAATTGTCTTTACTGAAACTACTGACAAAGTCTTTCTCTGAAATCCCGTCGCCCTGACTATTCATCGGCGGCAACGCCGGCGTCGACTGCGCTAATTTACTCTCTAATTCATCAAGCCTTGCTTCTGCCTTTTGCAGCGCTCCGGTGTCTTTGGCATCCACATGCACCACCAGCATAATCGTGCCAGAAAGATTATCGAAGATGGCGACCTCATCGGAGGCCATCAAAAAGATATCTGGCGTGCCCAACTCGTCCTCTGGTGCGCTGTTGGCCAGTCGTGATTCAATATACCGCACCGTGTCATAGCCAAAGTAACCCACTAGGCCGCCGGTAAAGCGAGGCAGATCAGGCAGATCTGGCATACTAAATAGCTGTCGAAAGCTTTCAACCTCGCCTAAGGGATCGGAAGTTTTGCGATTAACTATGGGCTTGCCGTCGCGAACAATTTCTAGTCGGTTGCCATAGACTTTTAGTACTGTAGAGGTCTGCAGACCAATGAGCGAGTAACGGCCCCATTTCTCACCACCCTGAACGGATTCAAACAGATAAGAGTTAGGCCCGAATGCGAGCTTTAGATAGACGCTGAGAGGGGTTTCAAGGTCAGCCAGCACCTCTCGAGTCACGGGGATTCGATTAAAATTTTGGCTTGCCAGTTGGGCAAATGTTTCCGGAGTCATACCAGTTTCCTTGTTCGATAGCAGCTTGATTCGTAGGGGCGTTCACGACAGCTAGGTCGCTCTAGTTACGCCATCGCCAACAATGGCATCTGAAATCAAAATCTATGGAACTGATACTCTGCAAAACCCACCCCCTGAAACGGACGGATATTGTAGCCAATAACCGTCCAGCACGACACCTTTCGCGTGCCAATAAAACTTACCTTAAGTTTGCCAGCTCTGATCTTAGCTTACTGATCACGGCAGCATAGTCTGGCTGACTAAAAATCGCTGAGCCGGCAACAAAGGTATCCGCGCCTGCCGCCGCGATTTCACCAATATTGTTAATCCCTACCCCGCCATCAACTTCTAGCCTGATATCATAGCCACTGGCATCAATCAGCATGCGTGCTTCGCGCAGCTTATCCAGTGTCGCCGGTATAAACTTCTGTCCTCCAAACCCGGGGTTGACGGACATCAGCAGTAGCATATCCAGCTTATCCATCACCCAGCGCAGTGTTTCTAGGCTGGTGCCCGGATTCAGGACTAATCCAGCCTTACAACCGAGATCTCGGACTAGCTGCAAGGAGCGATCGATATGATTTGAGGCTTCTGGATGGAACGTGATGTAGGTTGCACCGACATCCGCGAACATACGAATAAGATCATCTACTGGCTGCACCATTAGGTGCACGTCGATGGGCGCCGTGACACCGTGGTCTCTAAGGGCCTTACATACCATAGGCCCAATAGTGAGGTTGGGGACATAATGATTATCCATCACATCGAAGTGCACAATGTCGGCACCGGCGTCGAGGACATTATCAACCTCCTCGCCAAGTCGGGCGAAATTAGCGGCGAGAATCGATGGCGCAATCAAAAAATCAGTCATAAAACACCCTTTATTAATTCACCCGCAATGATGCGGGAGATCGATTGTAGGTGCAAATTATTTCCCACTTTTACCAAGTAGGCTTTACCTTTGGGCAAAAAAAAACGGCCACTGTAGAAAGTAGCCGCTTACGCCGCAAAGACTGATTTGGCGCTATTCGCCAGACATGGCCGACGTAGATTTTTCGTACCTGACTTTTCGAGCAGTCTTGGCTTCTTCCCGACTGACGGCACCATCGCCATTGGCGTCCATTGCCATAAATCTTGCGCGCCTGATATCAGCCATCTCCAATATTGCAGCCTCATGCTCAGCCGATGAAATACTGTCATTCTTGTCGAGATCCGCCTGCTCAAATAAGCCACTCATTTTATGGCCATCTCTTTGTTTGCCCTCAGCAACCTTATGATGACCGGCAACTGCTGCAGTTGACATCGCTGTCAATATTGCAAAAATAATCACATTTTTCATAGTCTGCCTCTTATTGTTGTATGTGACTTTTAAAACGTCATCGCCAGTATTTAGTTGACACTGCTTAGTAGGAGTAATCTTTATACTGATCTCGCAAATCCTTTTTACTGATTTTTCCTGTCGCAGTGTGTGGAATCTCAGATACGAAGACACAGTCCCCGGGAATCCACCATTTCGCGATCTTACCCTCCAGAAAGGCCAAGATCGCATCTTTATCTGGGATTATGCCCTCGACAGGGATCACAATTAACAACGGTCGTTCGGTCCACTTTGGGTCCGCGACGCCAATAACTGCGGCCTCCTGCACGTCTGGGTGACCCATGGCGGCATTTTCTACGTCAATAGAACTTATCCACTCACCCCCAGATTTAATGACGTCTTTGACTCGGTCGGTAATAGTGACATAGCCATATTCATCAATGGCAGCCATGTCGCCTGTATCAAACCAGCCGTCTGCATCGAGAGTCGACGATTCGTCGGCACGATAGTAGCTGCTGATAACCCAGGGACCCTTAACCAACAGCAGACCAGATGCCACACCATCCCAGGGCAATTCATGATGGTCTGCATCGACAATCTTCATCTCAACGCCAAAGACTATGCGGCCTGCGCGGACAATACGGGCATCCTGCTCCGCCTGAGTACTCGTACTCATCCACTCCATGGGTCGATTGTAAGAACCCAAGGGGCTCATTTCAGTCATGCCCCAACCCATGTGCACACTGACACCATGCTTTTGCATTTCTTGGATCAGCGACAACGGGCATGCGGATCCACCGCAAACGACCGATTTCAGAGTTTCTATGGTTTTTCCTGTGGTGTTGAGGTAGCCGACCAATGCCAGCCACACGGTAGGGACCCCAAGGGAGTAGTTGACCTTTTCGACATTGATCAAATGGGTTAATGTCTCGCCATCAGCCATCTTGGGACCGGGAAATACGAGCTTGGCCCCGGTCATTGGGGCGTTATAGGCGGTGCCCCAGGCGTTAACATGGAACATTGGCACAATTGGCATGACAACGTCACCGGCAGATAGGTTCATTACATCCGGTATCGATCCAACAATAGAATGTAGCACCGTACTGCGGTGACTGTAGAGGACGCCTTTCGGCTTACCCGTCGTGCCGGAGGTGTAGCACAGTGAGCTGGCGGTCTTTTCACTGAGATCTGGCCATTCAAAGGTATCAGCCTGATCGCCAATAAAAGTCTCATAGCAGTGGCAGTTACTTAGACTGGTCACGGGCATATGGGCCGTATCAGTCATCACGACATAACCGCGCACCGTGGGCAACTGATCTTTCAGCGCCTCCAACAGAGGCACAAACATTGGGTCGGTAAATACCCATTGATCTTCAGCGTGGTTGATAATGAAATCGATTTGCTCTGGGAAAAGGCGGGGATTTACCGTGTGGCAGATCTGTCCCGAGCAAGAGATGGCGTAGTAGAGCTCAAAATGGCGATAATCATTCCACGCTAAGGTGGCAATGCGGTCACCCATTTCGAAGCCTACGTTTTGCAGCGCATTGGCCAGTTTACGGACGCGGCGGAACGCATCGCCATAGGTATATTTATGATGCGGATTATCGCTGGTGACCGAAACAATTTCACTTTTACTATTAATCCTATCTGCGTGCCGCATTATTGACGTAATAGTGAGCTGCGAATCCATCATCAAACCATTCATACTTACCACCCCCAGAGTGTCTTTTTTCTTTGATTCAAGCAGGCTAACATCACCTGCTATAAAATTAAATCAAAAACCAGAAACCGATGGGAAGATTGCAACAAACACTAGTAGTAGGGAGGGATCTGTTTGAGGTAGGTTTCTATTTCGGTGAAATTTGGCAATAGAAATTTTTTACCCTTCAATTGTAGGTCTATCTTGATGCACTTACCGTTGTCATTTGAAGCCTGCGTGATCATTTCACAGTCGGCCTCAATACTTAGCGTATAAGGAAAGCCTCGCGTCATTATCGCGTAGTAATGGTGGCTGTGACCCTCCGCAAAACTGTTCATCACTAACACTCGGGTGCGGGAACCAAAATCAGAGGCTTTGCTGCCATCCTGCAGGGCTCGAAAATCAATTATCGGTATCGAAAGATAGCGCCAGGCAATCCAGCCGCTGACCCATACGGGCAGTTTATCGCTTGTATCTACCCCTTCATTGAGGATGATTTCTGCCACAGCAGGCATGGGTACAAGTAACCGTCCTCTGCCAATATCGACAGACAGACAGTCAATTTTCTCAATTGCGGGTTGTTGATCTAAAAATAATAAACTCATTGGCGTCTCGCCTCCATATGTTCAATCTCCATGCACATAGCCTGTGCTCGCTCACCCATACCGCTCAAGATTCAGTCATACTGCTCCAAATATTGGTTCCAGATAGGCCTCTACCCGGACAGTTTATCGGCTTTGACCTCGACATTATCCCTCCGGTTGCAGTCATTGTTATAGCCTCTCTTGTTTATAACAGTCAGGCCAATTGACTGGCGGCACCCTGTTTACCGCAGGCGTTATTATCCTGTGAATCTAACGATCTGTCCATCTCTCGCATAAGGCATAGCGATATCAGCAATGATACTGAAAAATTGTATTAATCTAATGCTGGAGTGACCCAAATGAGCCTGAGCGCAACCATACTCGCAATAATCGCTCATTAAACCAACCACGTTAGCAGCCTTTGACAACCTAAGTTTAGACGACACCCCTCAGGGTATGTGATTTTAATCACTGATGTACTATATTAACTCCGAGGGGGCTTGTTACGTTGGGCTGAGTCTCCTCAAGGATGCTCATTCTCGGTCATCTGTAACTCGCGCCACAAAGGGTTACGGCACACTAATCATCTCAAGGCTATCATCTATGAATAAAACTCTTGGCGTAGTAATGGACCCCATTCATCTAATCAAATATAGCAAAGACACCACGCTGGCACTCTTACTAGCAGCGCAACGACAGGGTTTCAAGCTTTACTACATGGAGCAACAACACCTATTTTTAGAGAACGGTAACCCCCGCGCCGAAGTCCGCCCCCTTAAGGTATTTGAGAACCCGTTTAAATGGTTCGAATTGGATGAGAGCAGTTCTATTCCGCTGGAAGAACTCGACGTCATGCTAATGCGCGTAGACCCGCCTTTTGATAGCGAGTACATCTACTCGACCTATATACTCGAAGCCGCTGAGCGACTCGGTACCTTGATAGTGAATAAACCTCGCAGTCTCCGTGACTGCAACGAGAAAGTATTCGCAACAGAGTTCCCTCAGTGCATACCCCCACTGTTAGTTAGCCGTGATCAAAAACGTCTTAAAGACTTTTTGGAAGATCAGGGAGACGCGGTATTTAAGCCCCTAGACGGCATGGGCGGCACGTCGATTTTTCGCGTCCAAAAAGGGGATCAAAATCTCAACGTGATTCTTGAGACACTCACCAAGGATGGCCAGCAAACCATCATGGCTCAGAAGTATCTGCCAGAAATTCTTGAGGGTGACAAACGTATTCTGGTTATCGACGGACAAGTTGTGCCCTACTGCTTAGCACGTATCCCTGCCCAGGGAGAGTTTCGCGGTAATCTAGCGGCAGGTGGCCAGGGCCGAGTACAGCCGCTTAGTGACCGCGATCGATGGATTGCAGAACAAATCGCGCCAACGCTCGTTGAGCGCGGGCTTATCTTTGTCGGCTTGGATGTGATCGGCGATTACCTCACTGAAATTAATGTCACCAGCCCAACGTGCGTGCGCGAAATCGATGAGGCCCAGGATACGGCTATTGGCGATATGTTAATGGACGCGATCAAAGAACGCTTGAAGCACTAATCGCAGCCCTGAAGAACAAACTAGTCAGATAAAACAGTAATCTGGGCAAAGCCCTATAGAGGTTTGCCCAGAAAATTGAACGACAGCTACAGTCCGGCAAGACTTGAGTTTAATCGGATAAAGCCCCATATTGACGGGTATGACAACCGCCATTAAAAAAACCATTAGCAGCCTGAAAAATTACTTTCTGCTGGCCATGCCAGGCCTCAATGACCCCAATTTTGCTCAATCTGTCGTGTACATATGTGAACACAGCGCGGACGGAGCCATGGGGCTCATAATTAATCAGCCCTTGAATATCCCAGCCAAGGCCATCTATGACCAACTAGAGCTCAGCTACGGCGAGGAATATGGCAGCGCTGTCATATTTGATGGCGGCCCAGTGCAGCGGGATCGTGGTTTTATTTTGCATCCCACCGTCGATAAACAGTGGGAATCGACCGTGGAAATTGCGGCCGATATTAGCTTGACCGCCTCAAAAGACATCCTCAGTGACATCGCCGTTGGTAATGGACCCGAGAATGCCCTTATCACATTAGGTTATTCAAGCTGGGCCGCTGGACAGCTAGAGGAAGAACTTACGCAAAATAGTTGGCTCACCATTCCCGCCGACTCGGCGATTATTTTCCATACCGACAGCGCTAAGCGTGCCGGCGCTGCTGCCTTTACCATTGGGCTTGATTTGGCCATGTTGTCCCCCGATGCTGGCCATGCTTGAGTCCACACCCAAAACCTTGCTCGCCTTTGATTTCGGTCTCAAACAAATTGGTGTGGCCTACGGACAAACATTGACCAACTCTGCGACGGGGCTAACAACGATTAAGGCTTCCGACGGAGTTCCTGATTGGACTGTCGTGCAGTCCGTCCTAAACGAGTGGCGTCCAAACCTGACCCTGGTAGGGCTGCCATTAAATATGGATGGCAGTGAAAGTGAGTTGAGCGCTCGAGCACGCAAGTTTGCCCGCCGACTTCAGGGCCGTTTCGCCGTCGATGTGCTCATGGTTGACGAGCGGCTCACTAGCCGTGAGGCAAGGTCAATCATTCGCGAGGGGCAGGAAGAGTCTGGCCGCGGTCAGCCGTCGAGAAATAAGCGTAAAGGGCAGGATCTAACCCAAATTGATCACCTGGCTGCCGCGCTGATTCTGAGGAGCTGGCTGGATAGTCCTGAGTTGGGTCAATCACCCTAGCGATCATGGGTCATAGATTGCCGTCGCTAGAATAAATAGATACTCTGCGGTCTGATACCGGTTGGGGCGATTAAAAATTCTCTGGTGATCGGGCTTCTTCCTTTGCCACGTCGGCACTAATCACAAGGTTATCGACAAGATTTCGCAGACACTGATCTAATGTTTTCATACCCAGCCCACCCCCGGTCTGAATAACCGAATACATCTGCGCGGCTTTGGCTTCACGAATAAGATGCCGAATTGCCGGGGTACCCAACATAATTTCGTGTGCCGCGATGCGGCCACCGCCTATTTTCTTTACCAATATTTGCGCAAGTACCGCCTTTAGAGACTCGGAGAGCATAAGTCTGATCATCGCTTTTTCACCCGCCGAAAATACATCCACAATTCGATCAATAGTGGTCGCCGCCGAGGCTGTATGCAGCGTACCCAATACCAAATGGCCAGTCTCAGCCGCAGTGAGCGCTAAGCGAATCGTCGCCAAATCTCGCAGTTCCCCGACCAGAATCACATCGGGATCTTCACGAAGCGCAGCACGGAGCGCAGCATCAAAACTTAGCGTGTCACGGTGGACCTGGCGCTGATTGACCAGACATTTTTTGCTCTGATGGATAAATTCAATCGGATCTTCGATAGTTATGATATGAGCCTGTCGATGCTCATTGATATGGTTGACCATCGCCGCAAGTGTGGTGGATTTTCCTGAGCCTGTAGGCCCTGTGACGAGTACTAGGCCACGGGGTAATGTCGATATTTGACGAAAGAGATTCGGCAGACCCAGCTGCTGGAGGGTTAATATATCTGAAGCTATGGCCCTGAAAACGGCGGCGGCGCCGCGATGCTGATTAAATGTATTGACTCGAAATCGGGCAATATCTGGCACTTCGAAGGCAAAGTCAGCTTCCAAATGCTCTTCGAAGTGCCTTCTTTGCTTGTCATTCATTATGCTGTAGATCAAACTAAGGACTTGGTCATGCGCCATCGGCGGCAAGTTAATAAGCTGCATGTCGCCGTCAACACGTAATCTTGGGGAGAGGCCGGCTGAGATGTGTAAGTCCGATGCCCCTTTTTTGACACTAAACGCTAATAATTCGGTGATGTCCATTTTGTGCCTCGTTCTGTCTATGAAACCGTTATCGACGATGTCAATCCATGACCACAATTAAAAATAACATTAGCGCTATTGAGACACGGCTGCAACGGGCTGCGAGTGACGCAGGCCGCACTGTGAGCGACATCCTGTTGCTGGCGGTTAGCAAGACGCGAACCAGCGCACAGATAGATGAGGCGATGGCGGCAGGCATTAATAGCTTTGGCGAAAACTACCTGCAGGAGGCTATTGATAAAATTAGCGCCTTTCCCAGTGCCAAACTAGACTGGCATTTTATTGGCCCCCTGCAATCTAACAAAACCCGGCTAGCAGCGGAAAACTTCGCCTGGATACATAGTGTCGACCGCCTGAAGATTGCACAGCGTTTAAGCGTCCAGCGACCGCCATCATTGGTACCACTAAATATCTGCCTGCAAATCAATATTGATAATGAATCGACTAAATCAGGTTTTACCCCCGCGCAGGCCGCAGGGGCTGCGCTGGAAATCGCTAGGCTGCCCAGTATTAGACTGCGTGGACTAATGGCTATTCCGCAAAGCCGTGATAGCCTAGAGGATCAGCGCGCACCCTTTCGCCGGCTGCGAGAATTAAAAGATCAAATTAATGAGCTGCTGGACAATTCGCAAAAACTGGATACTCTCTCTATGGGGATGTCTAGCGATTTGGAGGCCGCTATCTTAGAGGGAGCAACCATCGTAAGAGTTGGCACAGATATCTTTGGTGCCAGAGCTGCGCTCGAATAATGACAAACAAACAAATCGTCAACAAAGGCTACACCATGAGCTCAATTGCATTTATCGGTGGCGGCAACATGGCCTCCTGTATTATCGGTGGCATGATCGCCAACGGTTTCTCAGCGCAAGATATAATAGTCAGCGAGCCGGGCGACGAATCGCGTCTGAGCTTAGAGAATACCTATGGCGTGACTACCCTCACCGATAATCAGGCTGCAGCTAAACAGGCTGATTTAATTGTGCTTGCAGTCAAACCTCAGATTATGCGGAGTGTCGCCATCGATTTGGCGCCGGCGCTAGGCGCTACCTCTGTCGCAGTGTCCATAGCCGCAGGAATACCATTGGGAGCGCTGCAAACGTGGTTGGGCGCCGACACCGCGATCGTTAGGGCCATGCCCAATACGCCAGCAATGTTGCTTGCGGGTGCCACTGGCCTATTTGGAAATCAGCAGGTTGACCGGTCACAGAGGGAACTTGTCCAAAAGATATTTCAAGCGATAGGTTACACCTGCTGGGTTGAAATCGAAGCGCAGATTGATGCCGTAATTGCCGTCTCTGGGAGTGGCCCTGCGTATTTCTTCCGTATTATAGAAATTATGCAGAAAGTGGGGCAGGAACTGGGCTTGCCCGAGGAGATTGCTCGGGAACTAAGCCTGCAAACTGCGCTCGGCTCGGCTCGCATGGCAACGGAATCAGGCACCGGGGCAACAGAGTTGCGCGAACAGGTTACCTCGCCAGGCGGAACCACTCAGGCAGCATTGAATACCTTTGAGC
>Ga0209279_10000435_pt1 | contig 27620 bp, 23 predicted proteins | sample CoawatmetaG00DNA_3_FD_187508 | JGI IMG/M metagenome (GOLD analysis project Ga0209279, IMG submission 187508) | Marine microbial communities from the West Antarctic Peninsula - Coastal water metaG006-DNA (SPAdes) (version 2) | ecosystem: Environmental > Aquatic > Marine > Coastal ... | reverse complement strand
CCTAATGGCCGCTTGATTACCGACTTCTAATGATTTAGATATTTAAAAATGGTGCACCCGGAGGGATTCGAACCCCCGACCAAGTGGTTCGAAGCCACCTACTCTATCCAGCTGAGCTACGGGTGCGTAACAGCAGGGCGCCAGTTTAACGTATCTGCAAGTAATATCTAGCTTAAAACCGCCTATCGCTCTAAATATTGAAGTTTGTTTTTAACGCCATCCCATTCTTCGGCATCTTGTGGATGTTCACCTTGTTCGGTAATGTTCGGCCAAACTTCTGCGAGCTCTGCATTTAACTCAAGAAAGAGCTCTTGACCCTCTGGTATTTCGTCTTCAGCAAAGATAGCTTCGGCTGGACATTCAGGTTCACAGAGCGCGCAGTCAATGCATTCATCAGGATGAATGACTATAAAATTTGGACCCACGTAAAAGCAATCCACAGGGCAAACTTCTACACAATCCGTGTATTTGCACTTGATGCAGTTTTCTCCGACAACAAAAGTCATTTCGAGCTTCTCATGCAAGTAATTCGGTTAATTAAGCGGCGGCATTATAGCATCAAGGTTTGCAATATTGACGCATGTTTTCACTCTATTTAAGTTCTGCGCTATCGTAATTTTTTTAGCTCATAAATAAGGTCTAGCGCTTGTTTCGGGGATAGCTCGTCAGGACGTAAACTGTCAATACGTTTTTCGACGGCACTGCTTACTGGCGCCAAGTAGAGTTCGGTTTGATCAGGCTTCGCTGAGCTGGGGGATGCCTTATTCGAGACTAATTTTGCAGGACTTTGTTTTTCTAAAATCGCTAGCTCGCGGCGAGCAAGATCTATAACGGCATCAGGTATTCCCGCCAACTTAGCTACTTGTATGCCATAACTTTGACTGGCTGGACCATCCTGTACGCTGTGTAGAAAAACAATACTGTCATTGTACTCTGTAGCATCCAGATGAATGTTGACCGCACCGCCGACCTTTTCAGGTAAGGAGGTCAACTCAAAATAGTGTGTCGCAAATAAAGTGAAAGCTTTAACTTTTTCGGCGAGGTGAAAAGCACAGGCCCAAGCAAGGGACAAGCCATCAAACGTACTCGTGCCACGCCCGACTTCGTCCATTAATACTAGGCTTCGATCGCTAGCATTATGCAAAATGTTGGCAGTCTCGGTCATTTCCACCATAAATGTTGAGCGCCCGCCTGCGAGGTCATCTGATGATCCGATACGGGTGTAAATTCGGTCCGCAAGACCAATTTTGGCTGATATGGCGGGCACGAAGCTACCAATCTGTGCTAGCAGCACTATCAGAGCTGCTTGGCGCATGTAGGTTGATTTACCCCCCATATTAGGGCCGGTGATGACAAGCATCTTACGCTCGTCGTTCATCTCTAAATCATTGGCGACAAAGGGGTCGCTAGATACTTGCTCTACCACGGGATGTCTACCGCCCTTGATATCAATACCTGGTTTGATCTGTAATTTAGGCTGACAAAAGTTTAGGTTGAGTGCTCGCTCTGCCAGTGTTGCAAGGACATCTAATTCGGCGACGGCGCCCGCGCATTTTTGAAGTTCTGCTAGGTCTTGATTTAAGTCTTCTAGTAGAGCTTCGTAGAGATATTTCTCCCTCGCAAGGCTGCGACTTTTGGCGCTAAGGGCCTTATCCTCAAACTCTTTTAACTCGGGGGTAATGAAACGCTCGGCATTCTTTAATGTCTGCCTACGGATATACTCAACAGGCGCTTTATCACTTTGACCGCGAGAGATTTCAATGTAATAGCCATGCACTCGGTTGTAACCGACTTTTAAGGTGGCGATACCGGTTTTGGCCTTTTCCCTCTCTTCCATTGCCAGTAAGAACTCACCAGCGTTGGTGTTAAGCGCTCGCAAATCATCCAGTTCTTGGTCGTAGCCATCGGCAATAACACCACCGTCACGGATAACCATAGGCGGATTGTCTTGAATGGCGGCATTCAGTAAGTCAGCCAACATTGGCATTGGTTTGGCGGCTTCCCTCAGGGTTGTCATGTGCCCTACATGACACGATGCTAGAGCAGATGCAATTTGTGGTAGGGCAGACAGAGAGTCGCATAGTCGAGTTAGATCTCGTGGCCGTGCAGAACGTAACGCAACTCTCGTAAGGATGCGCTCCATATCACCAACCTGCTTTAACTGGACATGCAATGTCTCATGCAAGTAATCACCCTGCAGCTCAGCAATACTATCTTGACGGGACTGAAGGGTCGCAAGGTGTTGCAGAGGACGATTTAGCCAGCGTCTTAATAGCCGACTAGCCATCGTTGTCGCCGTATTATCAAGAACATCCAGTAATGTGTTTTCAATGCCGCCTGATAAATTCGTGTCCAGTTCAAGATTGCGCCGAGTAGCCGCGTCTAACATGACTGACTCATCTCTATTTTCAGCGGTTAGACTGCGAATGTGCGGTAGTGCTCCACGCTGAGTGTCACGGGCATACTGCAATAAGCAACCAGCGGCACCTATGCCAATGGGCAGATGATTACAGCCAAAACCAGCTAGATCTTTTGTGCCAAAGTGCTTATTAAGAGTTCGGTGGGCATTGTCTAATTCAAATTCCCAGGGCCCTCGTCGTCGCATGCCCGGGCGATTATTGAGAAAATCCAGACCGGTAAGTTCTTCTGAAATCAAAATTTCGACAGGATTTAATCGTTGTAGTTCGCTGTGCAATTCTTCTTCGCTTGCTACCTGCATGAGTTGAAATTGGCCACTGCTCATGTCTAGAGTAGCGACACCAAACTGATTATTCTGCCAATGTATAGAAGCTAAAAGGCTATCACTGCGATCGTCCAGCAACGCTTCATCAGTCAGTGTCCCTGGGGTCAATACTCGCATTACTTTGCGTTCAACAGGACCTTTGCTAGTCTGCGGGTCACCAACTTGTTCGCAGATAGCGACGGAAATACCTTGCTTTACCAGCTTTGCCAAATAGCCTTCTGCGGCGTGATAGGGCACACCGCACATAGGAATTGGATTACCGTTGGCTTTACCTCGAGCGGTGAGAGTGATGTCTAGCAGCTGACTAGCTCGTTTTGCATCCTCGAAAAACAACTCATAAAAGTCACCCATACGATAAAAGATGATGTCATTTGGGTGCTCAGCCTTGATGCGCAAATATTGCTGCATCATTGGGGTATGCTCAGTGTTGGGTTGGATAGTCATAAAAAGTCTAGAGTTGGCCCATTTAGTTAATCAAATTCTTTCTCTAATTATGCCATAGTTGATACGGAATTCAGCGATTTCACATTGACGATACTAATTTACTGCGAGCTCTGTGAGGCACCATTTCGCGATCCTACACAGATTAGCTAGCGCTTCTAGCGCACCTTAGAACACGCGTTTAATTTCTAGCGCAATACCTCGTCCTTCGCCGACGAAGTAACGATAACTGCCAAAGGCATAATCCGCCCTGTCAGCGATGCGTCGATCTGTCAGATTAGTCAATTGCGCGGCAAACTCCCAAGAACCGTAGGTTTGTTGGCCACGTAAGTTAAGCACAGCATGGCCGGCATAGGCATGAGTATTTTGAGGATCCAGGAAGTACTTTCCAAGATAGGTCCACTCTAGCTCCGCACTCCTGTTTTGGGAGGGTTGGTATAATAGCTGAGCACTTCCCTCCCAGCGAGGCGCCGTGTCAATATCATTGCCGTCAATATTGATCCCGCTATACAGGCGAAGATAGCTGTATTGGTGTTTGGTCCAGGCCGCTACTGAGGTGATCTGCCAGTCTGTATTTATTTGGTAGCGCATCAGCCATTCAATGCCGCGATGTCTCGTTTTGGCATCGTTAACAACATAACTGTTCGAATCTTTAACAATTACCTGATCTTTCTCCATTAGATAAACTGATAATTCCGCAAACCACTGTGGAGACTGATAACGCAAACCCGCCTCTAGGCTGTCTAGCTGCTCTGGCCTGATCTTTGAAATCTCTTGTTCTTTTTGTAGTCGATAAAGTTCATTAATCTGCGGTGCGCGATAGGCGCTGGCCACGCGCACAAATGCACCAACTCTATCGTTAAGGTCATAGTGCGCGCCTAGCTGATAATTTAGGTCATCAGTACGGTCAGATCGATCCATCGGTCTGTAGTAGCGACAGCTGCCGCTAGTCGAATTACAGAGGGTGCCATCGTCACGGGTACTGCCATCGATCATATTATTTTGATAGTCATAGTGCAGTGACTCATATCGTAAGCCAGCTTCTAGAGTTAATTTGTCAGAGGCTTGCCATTCAGTATTGGCAAATAATGCAAACTGACGACTGCTCACTTGAAAATCATAGTGCTGACCTTGGAAACGCACATTATCGGATGTTCCTAAGGGGTTGGCTTGAAATTCCTCTACCCACATGTCAGCCCATTCGACATCTGCACCGATCCAAACTTTGCTTTTAGCGTTGCGATCAAATTGATAGCTTGTTTGCAGTCCAGCGCTGGTTTGACCATTTTGCTCTTGTGCCTGTCCGGGTAGGTAATGCTGTAAAAAAGTCATGGAACTGCGTCGCAAGTATGGTGTTACTTGCCATTTTCCGTCGAACCCAGCCAATAGTGCCGCGCCACTAATCCGAGATGATAGTCGGACTGCTGATGCGTCACGGTAGGCTTCAGGATTAGGATTGGTTTTCCAAGCGGCACTATCTTTGTAGGATTCATAACCTTTGATATAACCTGCTGTCTCTTGATTGAGATTTACAGCTGTAAGATATGTTTGTGCTTCAATATCGGTATTGGACCAGCCATGTTTGATGGAGATCTTTTGCTGATCAAAACCTGATTCGTCTTTAAAGCCGCCATCCGAGACGCCATTAGCGGCTATTTGCCAAGACTGTGAGCCTTGGGTGGTTTCCCAGCCAGCGTTAATCCTGCGATAGTCATGGCTTCCTAGTTGGAGGCTTAGGTGGTTGTCATTAATTACTGGTGAGACTAGGTTGATAACCCCATGCATGGCGTTTGAGCCGTAAAAAACAGTGCCAGGACCACGCCAAACTTCCAGGCCTGAGGCTTGCTCCGTGTTAATTTCAAAAAGTTGATTAACATTACACATACCCGTAGGACGAATGGGTAGACCGTCTTCTGTCGTGAGAATTTCGGCGCAACTACCAGGACCTGTAAAGACGGGTGACCGCACAGAAGCAAGCAACTCCTGACCATTGCCGCGACTTAACCAGACTCCAGGGAGCCGAGAGGCAGCTTGACTAATATGGGCATGAGCAATTCTGTCGAGTTCTTCGCTGTTAATCTGACCCACTGAGCCAATAAGTTGGTCAAGGTTTTGCTGGTCTCGACGACCGGTGACAACGATGCTTTCAATCTCTAAGGACATAACCTTTTCATCAGCTAGCCCATTAAGAGGGCTGAAAATGAGCGTGGCCAATAAGGCCCTTATCAGAGTCAACTTTGAGAGGCTATTCGTAGTCATTGGTTGCTTAATCCTTGAGCTCTTTAAAATTAGCGGTTCAGTGTAGCTAAGTTGATTCTAATGTAAATAATTAATACAGATGGTTGTCGGCGAGGGGTACTTCTAAAGCATTTGATGATGTTTTTTCGGGCCCGCCGATCATTTCGTCATAGGCGCTGGTATGTCTGAGCACGGTTACTTCCGCCGATACACCTTTAAGCAATTTTTGCAGTTGCACTAAATTGCCAGAGCGCAAAAAGCTCTTTTTATCGTCTGTGATGTAATGTTCCTCTCCTTCGATGATAGCTGATGCTTGATAGAGGCTGAGGTCCACAGAGTGATAGATTAGTTTTTCTACTGAGAAGTATTTTTGTAACTTGGATAAAGCGATCGTCAAAATTAGGTTTCCTTGCTTTCTATTGATCTACCGGGGGTTGTACGTGAACCTTGATTCTTGAGATCAACATCGCAGTTTGATATGCCCTATGGTTTTTATGTTTCTAAACATTGCGCAGTAGCTAAAACGAACTAACTCTGACCCAAGATGCCACTGCAATTCGTTGTGGTTAAGTCGCTGTAAAAAAAAGGTTTAATTTGAGTGGTTTTGTGATATTTTCCTATTTTCGGCGTCATTTTGCAGAAGGATAATCGTGATGCGCTTAGAGAACTCTACACACATAGCTCCTATGCTTAATAAAACCCCCAGAATTGAACTGGGGGCATCAGATGCAACGTCAGTCAAAGTGGTAATGAATGACTTCAGGGCGCTAGATCTTCCTTATCTGTGGCTGCGAGACAATTGTTTATGTGATGAGTGTCGTGTGCCTGAGACGCAAGAAAAACGCTTTATGCCCAGCGACGTACCCGCTGATTTATCACCGTTGAGTGTCGCGCTAGACGATAGCGAGCTTGTTATTACTTGGCCTGACCAACATTGCACTCGTTTTGTACTTGATGACATTGTCGCTTTAAGTTCCCCAAGGCATGACCCAACTATGGCTTGGGCTCCAGATTTTACGCCGAGGTATTTTGATTGGAGTTTGTTTCTGCATGATGATAATGCGGCTGCAGAGGCAATAAGTGCTTTCTTGATTGATGGCGCCATTGTGATTAATAGTGCTCCCCAGGATTCAGAAACCCTTGAATTGCTTTCTCCTCGACTAGGGCCAATACGTGAGTTGTTGTTTGATCGAATACACAATGTGCTTGTAGACACTCATGTCTATAATGTCGCTCATACGCCTTTTGCTCTCCCGCCCCATAATGATTTTGCAAGTTATAGCTTTCCGCCTACAGTGCAGGCTCTGCATATGTTGGAGAATGATGTTGAAGGCGGCAAGTCTATTATTGTCGACAGTTGGGGAGTGGCTGAAGAATTGCGCAGAGATCGGCCTGATTATTTTGAAATACTTTGTCAGTTTGCGGTTCCATTCCGAGAATTTGATGAATCTAATGAGACCTTTGCGGTTGAACCTATTGTTAAATGTGACACAACAGGCCGGATAATCAGCGTACGCTTTTCCAACCAGCTGATGCAAACCATGGATCCCATGAAAGAGGGGGTGAAGACGTTTTATCAAGCCTACCATGAGTTCTGTCGACGCATTACCGACCCAACTCGGCGCTGTACTTTTAGGTTGGAAGGGGGGCAGATTCTTTTAGTCGCAGCCCATCGCATTTTGCATGCTAGAGAGGCTTTTAACCCTGTGGGTAAAAGGCACTTGCAAGATGCATACTTTGAGTTAGACAATATAGCGAATAAGTTAATACTACTGCAACGAAATGCAAAGGTGAGCCATGTCTGACACTGTAGCTTTTACCGCAATGGAACAAGCCAGTCGCGCTGATTATGATCTGGTGTTTGATCATGATGCTAAAAATATCGCCCATCAGTCGGACAGAATCATTGGCTGGTTAAGAATGATGGATGGTGACTCGCCCTATCAAGTAAGTCGCTTAGAGCACTGTTTGCAGACTGCGACTCGAGCGGAACAGGATGGGGCGGATGAGGAGACGGTTGTCTGCGCATTACTTCATGACATTGGAGATGTTCTTTCTCCGGCTAATCATTCTCAAGTGGCTGCCGCACTTTTAAGACCCTACGTCAGCGAGAAAAACTACTGGATAGTCTTAAATCATGGGTTATTTCAAGGCTTCTACTGGATGCACTTCTATGATCAAGATCGAGATGCCCGTGACAAACTGAAGAATAATCCACATTATCAGGCTTGTGTCGACTTCTGCGCTCGCTGGGATCAGGTGTCCTTTGACCCTTTATTTGAATCTAAGCCTCTAGAGTACTTTGCGCCCATGATAGGCCGGCTATTTGCTCGAGAGCCAGGTGCGCATCTGTAAAAGCCCACATTGACAGGGTCGCTGGAGCGCGCAGAGTGGCGTGGCTGTCATCGTTATATCTTTCTTTAAACGTTAATAAGGTGCTCCTAAGTTGTCAGACAATCAGAATAATGACCAGTTAGAGCATCAACAGCTGGGCTTTTCCACGTTGGGTTCACTATTACGATTTTTATCTCCGTATAAACGTGAAATTGCAGTCTTTTTAGTCGCTCTTTTGTTGACTGCAGGAATTACTCTCTCCATTGGCCAAGGGCTCCGTTTGTTAATCGATGGCGGCTTTGCTCAGCAATCGAAGGATAATTTAAACACGGGCGTACTGTTTATCATTGGTATGGCAATACTGATGGCAACGGGCACCTACGTAAGGTTTTATCTTATCTCTTGGTTGGGCGAGAGAGTTAGTGCGGACATTCGTACCGCGGTTTTTAATCATGTGATCAGTCTGCATCCGGCTTTTTTTGAGACAAATAGAAGCGGCGATATCATGTCTCGCTTAACTTCAGACACAACATTATTACAGTCTATCATTGGCTCATCTATGTCGATTGCGTTACGCAGTGGTATTAGCTCCTTGGGGGCTTTAATAATGCTGTTGGCAACGAATTTTAAACTCTCATTGATTATCCTGGCCGCAGTGCCTGCGATCTTAGTGCCTATTCTTTATTTTGGGCGACGGGTACGCAATCTTTCGAGGCAAAGTCAGGACTCAATTGCCAGTGTCGGTAGCTACGCAGGTGAGGTGATTCAACAGATAAAAATTGTACAAAGCTTTACTCAGGAATCCTTTGAGAAGGCTGCTTTTGGATTAGAAGTCGAAGGTGCTTTTAGGATCGCGAAAAAGCGTATTGGGCAGCGGGCAATTCTTACTGCTTTGGTTATTTTGGCAATATTTGGTGCTCTTAGTGCCATGCTTTGGTTTGGTGGTAGAGATGTAATGGCAGGCACCATGACAGGCGGAGATCTTGGCGCCTTTCTTTTTTATGCAATGCTGATGGCTGTGGGTATCGCGTCTTTATCCGAAGTTTACGGCGAGCTTCAGCGGGCAGCTGGCGCGACTGAGCGATTAATGGAGTTATTACATGCGCCTAACGAGATTAAGTTGTCAGAGTTGGTGAAAGTTAATGTTTCAAATCTACCGGCCACTCTCGCTTTTGATGCAGTTACGTTCTGTTATCCATCCAGGCCTCATCAGCCTGCGCTTAATCAGTTTTCAATCAACATTCCCGACGGAAAAATTGTTGCGCTGGTAGGCCCCTCTGGGGCTGGAAAATCTACTCTTTTTGCGCTTATTCAGCGGTTCTACGATCCTCAAGCTGGAACCTTGCAGTTCGGAGGCAGTAATATTAGGGAGCTGAATTTGGAACATTTACGTCAGCAAATTGCGGCGGTCGATCAGCAACCAACGTTATTTACCGGGGACGTGATGTATAACATTCGCTATGGAAAATCAGGCGCTACCGATGCGCAGGTTGTTGAAGCGGCAAAAGCTGCTCATGCAGATGATTTTATTAATGAGTTGCCGCTCGGATATGCATCTAATCTTGGTGAGCAAGGCGTAAGGCTCTCTGGCGGGCAACGGCAGCGCATTGCGATTGCGCGTGCTTTATTGAAAGATCCAAGAATATTGTTATTGGATGAGGCGACAAGTGCGCTTGATTCTGAAAGTGAATATAAGGTTCAGTTGGCCTTGGACAAATTAATGAAAGGCAGAACAACGGTTATTATTGCTCATCGATTGTCTACGATCCTTCACGCGGATGAAATTATCGTTATGGAGGGCGGCAAAAAAGTTGCGGCAGGTAGTCACCAAGAACTCCTATCAGCAAGTCCTTTATACGCCCGCCTTGCTGAACTACAATTTTCGACAGACGGGACTACATAGTCAGGATTGGCTATGGTATCTTTTTGATCGGTCTCGTAAGCTATTGCGTAACTTACATATTCTAAGAATAAGTTTTCTCTAGCCTGTCAGTCAGCAGGCAGTGACCAGTAAGATAGGGGTGTCATTGATGGTGCGATTTTTGATATTAACAACGTGTGTCTTTTTGGGCGCTTGTGCGTGGTTTGATCGTGGCGAGCCCATAATGGAAAAGCCTGAGGCTTATCGTATACAGTCTTCTGGTGGTATTGTTCAGGGGCAGAGAATAACGAGTGGGGGTAGCGATATAACCTCAGCGTCCGTCGTGTCTTGGTTTGACATTCCCTTCGCTCAGCCTCCTGTAGGGGAGTTGCGCTGGCGGGCTCCTCGTGCGATTGATGCTCCGGTTGATATAATCGTTGAGAAAGAAGACACGTCTTGTGTGCAAAAATCAAGTGACTATGCTGGTGCTGACGGCGAGGGTATTGTCGGCCTGGAAGATTGCTTGTACCTCGATATAAAGGCTCCTGCTGACTTTGCGAGCAAATCATACCCCGTAATGTTCTGGATCCACGGAGGTGGCAATACCACGGGTCTTAAAGACTATTACGACTTTACTCGCCTTGTTGCTGCGCAGGGCGTGGTGGTGGTCACTACTAACTATCGACTGGGGGCTCTAGGCTGGTTCACGCATCCAGCTATTCAAGGCGAGCAAAAAGGTTTAGACAAAACGTCTAATTTTGGAACCTTAGATATCATAGAATCCTTAAAGTGGGTTCAGGGTAACATCGCTCAGTTTGGTGGCGATGCTCAAAATGTGACTATCTTCGGCGAATCTGCCGGTGGTCATAATGTGTTTGCTTTGTTGGCATCACCGTTGGCCGAGGGATTGTTTCATCGAGCCATTTCTCAATCGGGTTATACCACCAGCTCTCCAAAACAAGATGCCTATAACGAGAATGGCCAAAATGTGTTAATTGAACGCGGTGCTTGGCAAATTTCCAAGCAACTTAATGCGGGTTCTGATGTGGCCGCAAACTCAAAGCAGATGCGAAATCTTCTCAAGAGTACAGATGCTCGAGTGCTTGTTGCTCTTTATTACACAGGAGACGGCGTAGATAATGTGCCCCTCACGACGATTGACGGAATTGTTATCCCTGAGGTGGGGCTGTTAGGAGCCTTAGGTCTTGAAGAATATGCTAAAAATATACCTGTTATAGCGGGTGCTACTAAGGATGAGGTCTCCCTTTGGTTGGGATTGCACCGTTACTTTGTCGACGTGAGTTATCCTTTTACCAAGCTCTTACCGCCGGCATTTAAAGTGAAACAGCCTGGTCTTTTTGAGTTTTGGGTACGCACACGCTCACATGGCTGGAAGCTTCGCGGTGCTGATATTCCGTTGCAGGCGCTTGAGACTGCGGGTTATGAAAATCTATATGCTTACCGCTTCGATTGGGATCATCAGGAAACCTCTATTTTTGCTGATTTCCCTAACATTATTGGAGCCGCTCACGGGACCGATATCGCTTTTGTTACCGGGCAGTATAACTATGGTCCAATTTCCTCTTATATTTATCCTGAGGCTCCAGCGCGGACCGAGATGGAGGCTACAGTGATGAGTGCATGGAGTGAATTTGCTCGGTCAGGTATTCCAGATACAGGTAGTTCTCTGCAATGGAGTCCTTTTACCGCGGCGAACCCTGCTTATATCCACTTGGACAAAGACGACTTACTGCGTATGAGCGTTGAGGATAAAACTATGCCGTCATTGTTAAATGGTATAGCGGATCATTCGTCATCCACCGACCTTGAAAAGTGTATGATCGTATGGGAATCATTAATCAACGTAGGAGACCCGCAGCTAGATACTCACAATGCTTGGAACGATGGATTTTGCAATAAATTTGACGTTCGCGCTGAGCAAAAACAGTTAACAGCTCGGCTTGTTGATGAGTTTGGCTCCGTTGGCGTCAATTAATAGGAATCGTATGTCGGTTAAACGAATCGTGGGTAAGCTGGAGCTTCCGCGGAGCTGGGTCAAAGCATTGTTGCTAATACTGCTATCGGCGTTCTTTGTTAATGTGGGTGTCGACCACTTTATAAATCCTGAATTCTATCTTGCCATAATGCCTGCCTACTTGCCGTTGCATTCAGAAGCGGTGTATATCAGTGGGTTTTTTGAGGTTTTAGGCGGCATCTCAGTGCTTATTCCTCGTCTTCGTTCTGCAGCAGGGTGGGGCCTTGTGGCGTTGTTAATAGCCGTTTTCCCTGCCAATATATATATGGCGCTCAATACTGACTTATTTCCAGAGATCTCACCGACATTGCTCTATATAAGGTTGGTGTTTCAATTTATATTTATTTATTGGGCCTATAAGGTGACCCGTCCGGGTAACTAAGTTTTCAATTGTTCCGTATAAAGGATTTCGTTGCGCAGGCGTTAGCTAAGAAGTCGGAAAAAGCGATGAATGGAAGTCTATTTCTGACAAATATATGTGATATTAAATGGGTGAGTTATATCAATCTAGCCTAAATATTAAGTATCTACCTCTTCAGCGTGGACACTAATCATTAGGAGGTTGGAGGGATGTCAGGTAATTACAAAACAGCGCAAAAATTGCATGCTCGACCCGTCGAATAATTGAAGAGCTATCTAGTTTGATTTTGCCTGACCGATAGAGGGTAGGTCATCAGGCTAGTCACTATCTCAATCGCTAAATCCTGCAGTTAACCAAAAATGATACTATTGGTTGACAGAAGTATCATTATGTTTATGATGCTGCGCTACCGAGCACGGTCCAATGATCGTAAAAATATTATCGTTTAAAGCATGAAATGATGTTTTGCTGAAAAGTCCGTCACGCAGTTGTTGAGCAACTCAACCTGATTTGTGACTAACGGTGAGTGCCGTCTCCGTCTCAATAGGGAAAATGACAAGTACTTTCGATGTTTAGCCTTGTAGGTGACTGCGAGGTCGTGGCTTATAGCAAAAGCGGCTGAGTTGATCTGTTACATTAATAGGTCAGTTCTCCTTAACAAATGTCCTTTAACAAATAATATTGACACTTAGTACATTTTATGTCAGTTTTGATATAACAATGAAGTTCACATAATAAGATATATTCTAACTAAACTCAGGGGCAGTAAATGATATTTAAAAGAATCGCAGCGTTGGCTGTAGTACCACTATTATCAGTAAATTCGTTCACCCTGGCACAAGAAGAAAAACTGGAAGAAATTGTAGTTACCGGATCCTATATCAAAGGAACTCCAGGCGACTCTGCGCTGCCTGTTCAGGTCTTAGATAGAAGTTTTATCGAAGGGATCGGGGCAAACTCCGTTGCCGATGTTATTGCCAACCTAGCCATCAGCTCTGGGGCAGAAAATCAGACGGATTCATTTACACAGGGCTCCACTCAAGGAACCGCAAATATCAATCTTCGAGGCCTAGGCTTGAGTTCTACGTTAGTGCTTATTAATGGTCGACGGCAGACAATTTCCGGAGCACTAGCCAATGATGGGAGTGTATTCGTCGATACTAGCAGCATTCCGATTAATGCCTTAGAACGTGTCGAAGTATTAAAAGAAGGTGCCGCGTCAACCTATGGGTCTGATGCTATCGCCGGCGTGGTTAATTTGATTTTGCGCAAAGATTTTGATGGTTTTGAGTTGAGCGCCATTACTCAACAGGTTAGTGATGGAGATCAAGACGATAACTCAGTGGGCTTTATATGGGGTCGCGGGAATGACACCACTCACGTGACTTTTGCAGGTAACTATCTTGATCGCTCGGCATTAAGTGCAGCCGATCGTCCTAATTTAGTCGATCAGGCAAATAGTTCTCTGGGCAGTAGCTTTATTGCGCTGCCACATGTGGTCGGTTTGCCGAGTGTTACTGTTGATTCTGGCCCATATGCAGGCACTTATACTCCGGGGCAATACATTCCCAACGCAAACTGTTCAAGTTACTCAGAAGGTCGGCCAATCGGCGATATTTTATGTGGCTTTGCTTATGGTCCGCGATTCAATCTTGTTGCCGCCGAAACTCGAACTCAGGTATATGCTAATTTAACTCATGATTTTGCTAATGGTGCAGAGCTTGCGGCTGATCTTGGCTACAGCAGCAATGAAGTGACTGAAAATCCCCAGTCACCAAGTTACCCTGATTTAACATTCCCTGTGATCGGAGGTGCTCACCCAAGTAACCCAATCGGTGTGCCGCTGGCTTGGTTGGGACGACCTTTTGCGTTTGGCTATCCTTCACCCAACGCACCGCGTGAGAATGATACCTTCCGAACGTCCGTTAGTTTAAACGGTACACTTGAAAACGATTGGGCTTGGAATACTGCAGTGACTCACAGTAATAATAAGTACAAGGCATTTCAGCCAGATACCATCGCCTCCAGACTTAAAAGTGCCTTTATTGGCCAAGGTGGACCCAATGGTGATGAGTTTTATGATCCCTTTGTTCCTGAAAATAACAGTCAGGCTCTCTATGATCACCTGAGTTACATGACTGAGACTCAGCGTATAACTGGCCTTACAGTGATTGATGCGGTAATAACCGGCGATCTCATGACTCTGGCTTCTGGTTCCGTCGTTGAGATGGCTGCAGGAATCCAGCTTAGGCGTGAGGGATATAAAACCGAGACGGATGATCTCTATGAGATAACTTTTGATGCTAATGGCAATCCCGTTCCGATTGATTTAATTTTCTTGGGCGGTGTATCCGAGATAGATCAGTCTCGCTCGGGCTATTCGGCGTTTGCTGAAGCTAAAATTCCACTGGGTGAAGCTGTAGAGATCACTACCGCGGTCCGTTATGAAAGTCTAGACAGTGGCAGTAGTGTTGATCCGAAGCTTGCGGTGCGCTGGCAGGTTTCAGAGCATGTTGCTCTGCGCGCTTCGGCAAGTACGGCATTCCGTGAGCCTTCTCTTTCGCAGATAAACGCTCAAATTGTTCAGTTGGAAGGAATACAGGATTACAATGCCGATGGAACAGCTAAAGGCGGTACCGCCTTTATACGCGTTACGCAATCAGGGTCTCCTGATCTTAAAGCTGAAGAGTCTGACAACTTTAACGTCGGCATAATTGTTCAACCGACTGATAGCCTTGATTTTAAACTTGATTACTGGACGGTGGATTACACCGACCTAATTACGGTTGAAAATGCGCAAGGTAAGATCCTCGCTGACATCAATGGTCCAGATATTCTGAGAACGGCTACGGGCACCTTGGCCGGAATTAATGTTGATTACTTTAATTCCTCCAGCGTAGATGTAAGTGGAATTGATTTCGAGTCTAAGTGGGTCTTTAGTGACAATTGGACGATGGGAGTCAATATTGCTCGCATGCTTAAGTACGATATCACTCTGCCAACGGGTGCAATAGTCGATGCTTTGGGAGAGTTCAACCGAGGTAATTTCGCTCGGTCTTTACCAGAAACTAAGGGAAATATGCACCTTGGATGGGCCAGCGGCAATCAAAATGCCAATTTGAATGTTAATTATATAACGAGTTACAAGAACGGAGCAGACGCTGTTGATTCGTACACCACGGTAGATGCTCAGTACGGCATCACCATCTCTACTGGGCGTGACGATCATAATCTGATGCTCAGTATTGGTGCTAAGAATCTATTAAATGAAGAGCCACCAAGGGTTATTGACGCCGCCAATTATAGCTTTGACCCTAAGCAACATAGCGCTGTTGGACGGGCTGTATATGTGAAGGCTAATTATAGTTTCTAGCGATATGTTTAGGTTTATTAAAAACCCAAGGGAGCGATTCCTTGGGTTTTTTTTGTGGCATTTAGAAACTTCAGTGATAACTTACTCATTAATTGCAAGAATACCCAAAAATCACTTCCTCAAACCCCAATGCAAGGATAAACTTTAGTTATGAATGAAGATATTTTTGACCTATCCAAGAAGCTTGGTGCTGCCTTGTTATTGCGTAAGGCTACCGTCACTGTCGCGGAGTCCTGTACTGGAGGAGGCGTTGCCAGTGCAATCACGGCTATTGCTGGTAGCTCCCAATGGTTTCACTGCGGTTATATAACCTATGCCAATCATGCCAAGAGTAATATTCTGGGTGTCCCTGTGAGTCTTTTACAGGCTGAGGGCGCAGTGAGTGAGTCGGTCGTCCGTAGTATGGTTGACGGTGCTGCGCAGTGTGCCGAAGCTGATTTTGCTGTCGCTATAAGCGGGATAGCAGGTCCTACCGGCGGTTCCAGCGAAAAACCGGTAGGGACTGTTTGGCTCGCATGGCTGGGCCCGCAAGGTGTCCGTAGTGAGAGATACCAATTATCAGGAGATCGAAACGCGGTCAGAGAGCAGTCCATTAAAATTTCTCTTCAACAACTCTTGCATCACGTCACTGAATGCACTACTGTACACTCATACAGTAATTGATCAGTGGTTGTTTTTAGACCAATTCATAGTTTAGCGGCTTAGTTTGAGCATTTAAACCACTGTAATCAGCCGTTAAACAATATTAAGAGGATGTAGTTATGGACTCAAACAAATCAAAAGCGTTAGAAGCAGCCTTAGGTCAAATCGAGAGACAGTTTGGTAAAGGCACCGCAATGAAGTTGGGCGATAAGCCTATTGAAAAAATCCCATCAGTTTCTACAGGTTCACTGCCATTAGATATTGCCTTAGGTATAGGTGGTCTTCCTTTCGGCCGTGTTGTGGAGATTTATGGGCCTGAATCATCAGGCAAAACAACGTTGACGTTGAGTGTTATTGCTCAAGCGCAAAAATTGGGTAAAACCTGTGCCTTTATTGATGCTGAGCATGCACTTGATCCAGCCTATGCAAAAAATCTTGGCGTGCACACTGACGATCTGATCGTGTCACAGCCAGACACGGGAGAGCAGGCGTTAGAAGTAACTGACATGCTTGTTCGTTCAGGTGCCGTGGACGTTGTGGTGATTGACTCGGTTGCGGCTTTAGTGCCAAAAGCCGAAATTGAAGGCGAGATGGGTGACCATCACGTAGGGCTTCAAGCTCGATTAATGTCTCAGGCGCTTCGAAAACTGACGGGTAACATTAAGAACGCGAATTGCCTCGTTATTTTCATCAATCAAATTCGAATTAAGATCGGCGTCATGTTCGGCAATCCTGAAACTACGTCAGGTGGAAACAGCCTTAAATTTTACTCGTCGGTCCGCTTGGATATCCGCAGAATCGGTGCAGTAAAAGAGGGTGATGAGATTATTGGAAATGAAACGCGTATCAAAGTTGTTAAGAATAAAGTAGCGCCACCCTTTAAACAGGCAGAGACTCAGATTCTTTATGGTACGGGCTTTAACTTTTATGGCGAACTCATTGACCTTGGTGTAAAAGCCGGTTTCGTGGACAAAGCTGGCGCTTGGTATGCCTATCAAGGCAATAAGATAGGGCAAGGAAAAAAGAACTCTGCAGCCTTTTTAGAGGAAAATCCAAAAATAGCAAACGAACTAGAAAAGTCTATTCGCGACCTATACCTGGTTGAACCTGAGCCTAGAAAGACAATCGAAGTTGAAGAAACACCAATAGATGAGTAAATGGAACAAGTAAAGACCTGCCAAACTATTGAGAGGAAACTGTTACTTATTCACCCCGGGCAGAATGATTGTCTGGGGGGGGTTGAGTCACTGACAGCTAAGTGTTTTATTCAAGCTTTGGAGAAAGCATAGGGTGGTTGTTTTAGCCAAAACGATACGACTCAAGGCAATGGATCTATTGGCTCGAAGAGAGCATTCAGTAAAAGAATTGGTGAGAAAACTGTCCGAGCGCTTTGAGGATGACGATCTTATCAATAAAGTCGTTCAGCAGCTTACTGAGGATAATCTAGTAAGCAATAGCCGGTTTGCCGAAATGTATGTTCGAAGTAGGATTGGCAGACACTGCGGGCAGGTTAGAATTGAAAACGACCTCCGTGAACGTGGTGTGTCTGACCATCTTATTGCTGCAGCACTAGAAGAAGCCGGTCAAGATTGGTTTCAGTTAATTCGAGAGCTTTCTCTAAAAAAATACGCTAATACTCCGCCCTTTGACGCGAAAGAAACCGCCAAGCGAATCAGATTCTTTCAATATCGGGGGTTTGATTTTAACCAAATAAAACATGCGCTTGAACAATGTCGCGAGTAACGTTGCGTTTAGACCCTAGACCCTAGACCCTAGACCCTAGACCCTAGCGCCTGGTGTTTTAGTTTATGCTGTTAAATAACTATCGAAAATTTCCAGGAGTCTAGGTTCAACCCAACTATGAGCCGAGAGATCCTGAATAAATCCGCAGTGCCCACCGTTTTCCTGAATTTCAACAATAAGATTTTTTGGTTTAATGATCTTCGCAATATCTTCTATTGGCAGTATCGGGTCATCCTTCGATGCGATGAGGTAGGCAGGAATCGCCAGTTCTTTCAAACGATCTCCGGTTAATGCATATGACGCGAAATAACTTTGAGCATCATCAAAAGGTGTGTATTTTGGAATAAAGGTATTATTGACATCGTCTAATGTTTTAACCTTCTTAAGTTCTGCACCAAAATCACTATCAGGAAAATATTTTTGTTTTTTTTGAATCGAGCGAGTCCAGCGCCGGAAGAAATATAGCTCATAGATAAATAGACTGTTGTTGAGGGCGAACATCGCGTTGTTAGGGTCGACGGGGGGGCAGATACCTACAGCGGCTTTTAAAGTAAGCTCCTCAGCCCGATCTGCGGTAATTCTAAGTGTAAAATTCCCACCAAGCGAAAATCCAGCGAGAAAAACGTTTGGATATTTGTATTCTTTCAGAAATGAGGCTATCGCATCACCTACTTCCTCGATCATCGTAGAGTTGAACATTTCCTTATTTAAATGATGGCTGTCCCCGTGATCGCGTAAATTTAATCTAAGAACATCATACCCATGGTTTAAAAGATAATGAGCTGTGGTGACCTGGTAGGCAGATTGACTTGATCCCTCCCACCCATGAAGAAGAATAACCACTGCATTTTTCGAGATCCCTCGGCACACATCCTCGCAGCGATCAAATTCCGCGGTAAGCTGTATGTCTAACGGTGTTGATAATATAAGAGGCTTTGAGTTAAGTTTTTTAGCAATTCTTTTCGCGCGAAATTTACGCGGGCCGACGCTATTAAAAATACTCTGAACATGTGCATTTTTTAAAACGGGAGGGGGAGAAAAGGTGTTTTTAGCAATTGTGGTCATTAATAAAGGTATACGTTCCTGACGGGTGAATTATTGAATGGCAATGATAACTATGCATCCTCTATAAGGCTATGCTTAATGCTAGAAAAGAGCCGTTTTAGTTTCGAGAGTCGCCTATAAGAAGTAATCGCTAAGGGTAAAGGTCAGTAATAGGCTTAGTTTAGTAACTTGAGGCTTTTACACGTCTGATCGTTGCTTGGTTAAAACGGATTGCTGATACATATGCTTTGTTGCTTCCATAATAGCCCGTAGAGAATTATAGTCAGGCTCTGTTCGTCAACTATTGTGAGCGTTATCTATGATGAGGTTAGTCGTATTATTTTTAACTCTGTTAATACCATTAGGCGTTGTTGCCTTAGATGATACGGCAGTTGACGGAGCGAACCAAAGTGCAACTGATAAGGGGGTTAAAACACCTGGGTCTATTATTCTCGATAGGCTAAAGGGTATTAGTGATTTAAATCCAGCCGATTGGGGTATTCGTAATGACTGTATTTCTTTACTGCGTGTAAAAAACATTCGTTTTGTAGACGATCAATCAGCAGTCATAGAGCTGAGAGGAAACAAAAAAGCGTTGCTCAGATTACGTCGAGAATGTCCCGGCATAAAGAGAGAAGGCTTCATTCATCGCTCAGATGGTAGGCGGTTATGCGCTCGCTTTGATCAATTTGAAGTTATAGATAGGGGGATTCCTTGCTCTATTGAGTCTATTGAGCCTTATGTTGAGGTGGCTTCTGACTCAGGTTCTAATAATGATACGACTACAGGTGCAGCTAAATGAGACGACATGTAATAAGGCTCGAATGACTATGACTAGATCAGGAGCTAATAGAATGCATTTTTGGATAGCGGCTCTATTGACTGTCGGCTCAGGCTTCAGCTTTGGTGTTGAGTTGATTTCGTTTCAGGGAGACTTGTCCCAAGGAAGCCTAGTGTTAGGTTCCCTCGAGCCTAGATATAAGGTTAACTATAAGGGAGAACCATTAAAGCTGGCACCTAATGGGCAATTTCTGCTTGGCTTAGGAAGAGACTCAGCTTTAGTAATGGAGGTGACCTTAGAGGGTCATGATGGGCAGACAACAGTGCATTCTTTTGAGATAAAAAAAAGGCGCTATAAGGTGCAGGCAGTTGAGGGGGTCCCTCAGCGAACGGTAAGCCCATCACAGGCTGATCTGACAAGGATTAAGCGCGACAGCCTTATGGTCAAGAATGGTAGGCAATTGAGGCTTGAGAAGGCCTATTTTCTAGGTGGGTTTGAGACTCCCATAGAGGGCCCGATTACAGGAGTTTATGGTAGTCAGCGGGTATATAACGGGGTGCCTAAAAGCCCGCACTATGGCGTTGATTATGCCGCGCCAACGGGAAGTGTAGTGAGTGCGCCCGCTGGAGGGATTATCACCATGGCTGAAGAAGACCTTTTTTATTCTGGCGGTACTTTGATCATGGATCACGGGCATGGCCTGACCTCGTCATTTTTACATCTCAGTGCCATTTTGGTTCAAGTTGGGGATCTGGTCCAGCGGGGTGACCCTATCGCTCAGGTTGGCGCAACGGGTCGAGCTACAGGCTCCCATTTGGATTGGAGGATGAATTGGCACCAAGTGCGCATCGATCCTCAGTTAGTGCTTAAGGCGTTACCGTTAAAATGATGAAATGCATAGGTCGATCAGTTTCAGTATTGGTGCTGCTAGCATGGCGGTTTTTATCTACTTTGCGTACAATGCCCGAACAATCAAATGGACAGTGTCGTGGATAAAAAACTCTTAAGTATCTTGGTTTGCCCTCTCAGTAAAGCGCCTTTGGAGTACAACAAAGAGACGCAGGAATTGATTTGCAGTGCTAGCGGTCTGGCTTACCCGATAAAGGATGGGATTCCAGTGATGTTAGAGTCCGAAGCTCGACACCTCGATCCCAATGAAAAACTAAAGAGTGCTGTTGCTAGAGATGGCAGGATTAGCTGAGGTCATAAAAATGTCCAATACTGAAGCTACATTGTTTACTCGGATTATTAACCGTGAAATTCCAGCCGATATCCGCTATGAGGATGATCTCTGTATCGTGATTAACGATATTGCGCCACAGGCGCCTGTGCATATGCTGGTTATACCAAAGCAACCTATACCAAGGTTGGTCGATGCTAATAAAGCGGACAGGTCTGTTTTGGGGCATTTGATGTGGGTTGCCGCCGAGGTGGCCCGAGAGGCCGGAGTTGATGAAGCTTTCCGGTTGATAGTCAATAACGGAGAAGGCGCAGGGCAGACGGTATTTCATTTGCATGTGCATGTTTTAGCCGGTCTAAAAGCAGCACCAATGTTCGTCGAGGCAGATCTCGGAGAGCCGTAATTGATTGGATTTTATAGTACGATTTAAACTAAATTTAGAATAACTAAGTGACTAAAAAAGAATGATGAAAAGTGCTGACATCCGAAACTTGTTCCTCAACTACTTCGCAAGTAAGGAACATACGATCGTGCCAAGCAGCAGCCTGGTTCCTGGCAACGACCCAACTCTGCTATTCACTAACGCTGGGATGGTCCAATTTAAAGATGTATTTTTGGGGGCAGACAAGCGTAGTTATAGTCGTGCGGTTTCCTCGCAACGCTGTGTTCGAGCTGGCGGCAAACATAATGATCTGGAAAACGTCGGCTACACGGCTAGACATCACACCTTTTTTGAGATGTTGGGTAATTTCAGTTTTGGTGAATATTTCAAACGTGATGCTATTGGTTTTGCCTGGCAATTCCTAACTGAAGAATTAGGGCTCTCTAAAGATCGGCTCTGGATTACGGTACATGTAAGTGATGATGAGGCGGCAGACATATGGGTCAATGAGATAGGTATTGATCCTAATAGGCTCTCTCGGCTGGATGAAGATAACTTCTGGCAAATGGGTGATACAGGGCCCTGTGGCCCCTGTACTGAAATATTTTGGGATCATGGAGCGGATATTCCTGGTGGGCCTCCGGGGAGCCCCGACGATCATTTAGATCGATATATTGAAATTTGGAATTTAGTGTTTATGCAGTTTGAACGTGACGCCAGCGGCACCATGACACCGCTCCCCAAACCGTCGATTGACACAGGCATGGGCTTAGAAAGAGTTGCAGCGGTGATGCAAGGCGTCCACAGTAATTATGACATTGACCTTTTTCAGCATTTAATTAAAGACGCCTCAGTGGTTACTGGATGCAAAGATCTTCAGGATAACTCGTTGAAAGTTATTGCTGATCATATACGTTCCTGTGCGTTTCTAATCGTTGATGGGGTCAAACCGTCAAACGAAGGGCGGGGGTATGTCTTAAGAAGGATTATTCGTCGAGCATTGCGGCATGGGCATAATTTAGGTGCCCATGGTAATTTCTTTTACAAGTTGACGGCATCTCTGGGTGAGATTATGGGCGAGGCCTATCCAGAATTACTTGAAAAAAAGCATGTTATTAGCGATACCATCAAGAAGGAAGAAGAGCAGTTTGCGCGTACTTTAGACAAAGGTATGGGTGTTTTAGAGGCGGCTCTTACAGAAATGTCCGGGACTGAATTGTCTGGAGAGTTAGTGTTCCAACTATACGACACGTTTGGGTTCCCTACTGATTTAACGAATGATGTGGCCAGAGAAAAGGGCTACACCCTCGACATCGCTGGCTATGAGAAGTGTATGCAGGAGCAGAAGTCTAGAGCGAGATCGGCGAGCCAATTTTCGGTGGATTACACAGACAGTATTCGGGTGAAAGGCACTACAGAATTTTGCGGTTATGAGGCTTTAGCGTTGAGTTCGAATATTATTGGCTTATTCACTGCGGGTAAGGCGGAAACCTTGGCGCAACCGGATGATGAAGTTGTCTTGGTGCTAGATAGAACAGTCTTTTACGCAGAATCTGGCGGGCAGGTCGGTGACTGTGGGTTTTTAACAAAAGGGTCAGCGAAAATAGAAATTACTGACTGTCGCAAGGTTGGTAATCATCATATTCATATCGGTCGGGTGCTGTCAGGCGAATTTAGCGTCGGTGACTCTGTTGATGGCGTTGTTGATCATAGTATTAGGCAGGCCACGGCATTGAATCATTCTGCGACACATTTATTGCACGAAGCACTTCGACAGGTTCTAGGTAGTCATGTTGAGCAAAAAGGCTCTCTTGTAGATAGTCAGCGTTTGCGGTTTGATTTTTCTCATGAAGAAGCTGTCAGTAACGAACAAGTTCGCCGTATTGAGCATCTTGTTAATCAAGAGATTTTTAAAAATACATCTGTATCGACACAAGTGATGAGTATGGATGATGCCAAAGCCAAGGGTGCCTTGGCTTTGTTTGGTGAGAAATACGGGGATGAGGTGCGAGTTGTCAGTATTGGTGGAGATTACTCTATCGAGTTGTGTGGCGGCACTCACGTCTCTCGCTCAGGTGATATTGGAGCAATCCGGATCTCTGCAGAGTCCAGCGTTGCATCTGGTATTAGGCGAATTGAAGGTGTTACTGGGATGAAAGCTGTTAGTTTTTGCGATGACCAACAAGACGCAATTACTGACGTCCTCAGTATCCTTAGAAGTGGCCGCCAAGGCTTGAATGAAAAAGCTCAGTCTATTGTTGATGATAATAGGCGGCTTCAAAAGGAAATAGAAAAACTTAAAAGCAAGCTGGCTAATACCGCTGGCAACGATTTGATGAGTGGCCTGCAAGATGTTGGTGGTATATCTGTTCTCTCGACGGTTGTCGAGGGTGCCGACGCAAAAAGTCTTCGAGGTGTTGCGGATCAGGTTCGCTCTAAAATGCATCGGGGTGTTTTTATGCTCGCTGCTGTTGAGGGAGAAAAAGCATCTCTAGTTGCCGGGGTCACGAAGAACCTAACCAATGAAATTAAGGCAGGTGATTTGTTGAAATTTGTGACCGATCAGGTTGGTGGTAAAGGTGGTGGCCGTCCCGATATGGCTCAAGGTGCAACTGGTGATGTTTCGCAGTTACCAAAGGCATTGGAGTCCGTATACCAGTGGATTACTGAGAAATCAGTCTAATATCCTAATTATTCTCTTATAGTGGAAATGGTTCGAATGCGTCATGAGGAGGACGCAAAGATACGACATTTTGCCTCAGGATAAGCTTAAAGGCTTAACTTTTGCGGTGAATTGTTGTTTAATCCGAACTTTTTTTGGTAAATGAATAAAACTAATGAGTCTGATAGTCCAAAAATATGGCGGCACCTCAGTAGGTACTGTGGAGCGCATCGAAGCAGTTGCCGATAGGGTGGTGAAAAGCCATAACTGCGGTAACCAAGTGGTTGTTGCTGTTTCTGCTATGAGTGGTGAGACTAATCGACTTATTGGTTTAGCGAATCAAATCGATGAGACCCCGGATCCTCGTGAGATGGATGTGTTGGTGAGTACAGGCGAGCAAGTAACTATTGCATTAGTCTGTATGGCTCTTCAGAAACGCGGTATCGAAGCGCGATCATACACTGGGGGGCAGGTTAGAATCTTAACCGATAGCGTTCACGGCAAGGCTAGAATCAAAGAAATTGACGCTCATCGCATGCAAACTGACTTACAGGCAGGCCGAGTCGTTGTCGTGGCCGGATTTCAGGGCATAGATGAGGTGGGAAACATCACAACCCTAGGTCGTGGTGGTTCAGATACGACTGCAGTGGCCTTAGCTGCAGCGCTTAAGGCCGATGAGTGTCAGATATATACCGACGTTGATGGAGTTTACACAACAGATCCGCGAGTGGTTCCTGACGCTAGGCGATTAGATCAGATTACGTTTGAAGAAATGTTAGAAATGGCAAGTCAGGGTTCTAAAATATTACAGATCCGATCTGTGGAGTTTGCTGGAAAATACAGCGTACCCCTTAGAGTTATGTCTAGTTTTGTAGAAGGCCCCGGCACCTTAATCTCTCTTGAGGATAATGACCAAATGGAACAACCAGTAGTATCAGGGATCGCATTTAATCGAGATGAAGCCAAGTTGACGATTCGGGGTATACCTGATCAGCCTGGTGTGGCTTACAAAGTCCTTGGCGCGATTAGTGAAGCCAATATTGAGATTGACGTTATTGTACAAAACGTAGCCAAAGATAACTCCGCAACTATGACGTTTACCGTGCATCGTGCCGCTTTAAAACAGGCTGAAGCGCTATTAAACGAGATTGCAGCTGACCTTGGGGCTCAAGAAGTTGATTCTGATGATCGTATTGCGAAGGTTTCTATTGTGGGAGTAGGTATGCGGTCGCATGCCGGAGTAGCAGCTCAGATGTTTGAAGCTTTGGCCAGCGAAGGAATCAATATTCAGTTAATTACCACGTCAGAAATAAAGATAACGGTGGTGATAGAGGAGCGTTATCTAGAGCTAGCGGTTAGAGCGCTCCATTCAGGCTTTAATCTGTCTAACGATAAGGCTACAGAAATTTAAATTTAATTGTGAATAGAGCAAGCGGTTAAAGTTTATCAAGGGATAATCGCCTGAATTTTTTGCGTAGCAGACGGTAATTTTGATAATCGCTTCAATGGAGTGTTTGGGATTTTATAAGGGAGAAGGGTGATGTTGATTTTAACAAGGCGAGTGGGTGAGACTCTTATTATAGGTGACGAAGTTACAGTTACCGTATTAGGCGTCCGCGGTAATCAAGTCAGATTGGGCGTTAATGCTCCCAAAGAGGTAGCTGTTCATCGAGAAGAAATCTATCAAAGAATTCAAGATGAAAAAAATGGTGAAAATACAGGTGAAAATCAAGAAAATCGCAATAGCGACGTTTGATTTCCCCTATGATGTGATATTATGCCGCCGCGGTTCAGGGCGGCATATCTATTTTGTTAATACATAGATATTAATCACTCGGAACAGCATACGGAGAAGTGGCCGAGTGGCTGAAGGCGCGCCCCTGCTAAGGGTGTATACGTTAATAGCGTATCGAGGGTTCGAATCCCTCTTTCTCCGCCATATATTATCTTCAAAAGCTCTACAGCCCTTGTTAGCTCTCGTTTCTTACGAGACTGATGAGGAGCCGTAGACAAATGAGTAGACGTTTTAGATACCCGAAATACACCTACCTTAAAGACAATACTTATTACTTTTCTAGGTCAGTACCAACTGATCTTAGATGTTTCTATACAAAACCACGCATTATCCAATCACTAAGAACCAACTCTTTAACTAGAGCTAAAACTGCATCTAAAGTCTTTGCATCCAAACTAGATGATTACTGGCTAGGTTTGAGGCTGAAGACTCTAGATGTTCCTGCCGCTCACCTACTTATCACCGATGGCACAGTTAACGATTCGGAATTGCCTACTATTGAAGAAGCTTTAGAGGTCTACTTTAAAGTCATTGGCATAGGCCGCCAGAAGCTTTTCTTCACAACCGCACAGCGTTATATCGGCTATCTCATTGAGTGCCTTGGTAACAGATCAATAGACCAATATACCTCTAAGGACGCAACAGTACTTCGCGAATGGTTGATCAAGAAAGGTTTAAGCAATAGCTCATTGCAAAGAGTCTTCTCAGGTATCAAAGCTGTTATCAACTTTGTAACTTTAGAGCATGGTTTAGAGTGCCAGAATGCATTCGCTAAGGTTTATCTCCCATCTAATACTGATGCCAAGAAACGTCATGCAGTTACTCCATCCAACATGGCTAAGATTAAAGCTGAATGCCTGTCTTTAGATGATGATATTAGGTGGTTAGTAGCGATTATCTTCGATTCAGGTATGCGCTTATCTGAGGCCGCGGGACTTATGCTTGCTGACTTATGCCTTGATGAAGAAACACCTTATATTGATTTAAAACCACACCTTCACAGACGCCTTAAAACAGCCTCTAGTGAACGTAAAATACCGTTAGTTGGTATGTCGTTGTGGGCCGCTAAGCGGCTTAGAGAGTATTCTACAGGTTTGTATTGCTTCCCAAGATACACAAATGGTGAGCGTTGTAATTCAAACTCTGCTTCTGCCGCAATTAACAAATGGATCAAGACTGTTGGAGGTTTAAGTGATGTTATTCATGGTCTGCGTCATAGCTTTAGAGATAGGCTCAGAGCCGTTGAAGCACCTACAGACATGATTGATCAGTTAGGTGGTTGGACTTTGAAGTCTGTTGGGCAGGGTTATGGTGATGGGTATGACTTAGCTTTGTTGGTTAAATATATAGATCAAATAAAGCATAAGTAGACATTCTATCCCAAAGGCACTCTAACTTAGATGAAACAGAGTGCTTCCGGAATAAGGTTAAAGGGTTCTCAAATTGCTTAATTATTACAATTTAATCTTGATCACACCTTGAAGCATATTCGTCCTGCATTACAATCATGCGTCCTTTGGACTGTCCAATTTCAGTCTCTGAATCTCCAGTAACGGCTCCTGCGCCGGGAATCAATAAAATATTCAAAGCGATATCCCAATTCCGGGAAGAGGTTTGTGCGCTTGATAAGCTTTTTAGGGTCTCCACTTCAGATTCCATCTGCAATTTTAAACTTGAACAAGGCATATTTACGTAAGGCGCACGAGAAACAGCTGTGGCTTGAATGCTAGATGGGGTGGATGCACAACCTGCTAGAAGGCCTAGTGCTATAACTAAAGTAACTGATTTCATTTTAATTTCCTCTGTTATTTAAGAATGACCTCATAAAGATATTAGTTGGGATTTGTGTTTTAAGCAATAGCACCGGAATATTCTTGACATTAAGTCACTAAATGAGGCCCTATACGGCTCCTCATCAGTCTCGTAAGAAACGAGAGCTAATCGTTAAATCCCTTGCAGATGCTGGGATTTTTTCGTTTCTGTGTGTTGTAAATATTGTTAGGTT
>Ga0209279_10000433_pt1 | contig 27654 bp, 31 predicted proteins | sample CoawatmetaG00DNA_3_FD_187508 | JGI IMG/M metagenome (GOLD analysis project Ga0209279, IMG submission 187508) | Marine microbial communities from the West Antarctic Peninsula - Coastal water metaG006-DNA (SPAdes) (version 2) | ecosystem: Environmental > Aquatic > Marine > Coastal ... | reverse complement strand
CTTCTTGTGTATCGTTTGATGTAGCACCTACGTTAATGATAGGTGCGTAGCCAGCTCCAGAACCCGTACCTCTATTAAGCCAATAATTAAATGTAGATGTGCCAATATTATAAAAGTTATTATAATCTTGATCTGAACTGTTTACCGTCTTCCATGAATCGTTACCAGCTGACGCAACGATAATAATTCCATCATCTATCGCATCCTGCATATCAGCGTTACGAGAAGTAAAGCTATATGGAATACTCATTTGAACATTAGAAGAGGGAGCATAGCATCCTCGGGCTTGTAATTCTGCTTGTGTTAAATCACGACCTGGATCAAAAAGAACACCACGATAGTTTATTGCAGTTACATTAGCAATACCGTTTTCACCAATTGTGAGAGCTGACCCATAACTGTTGTTCGTGATAGTTGGATTACGTCTTCCGGTCTCGGGATTAATAGCCTTAGTTGCATGCCAGGCACGCATGTAGTCCCACATAAGGCTGCTAGAGAGTGAACTGGGGTTACTGCCGTATGGACTTATATTGTAAACATTAGCATCCCTGGCCCACCCCTGAGTGTTTCCAGCAACGGTTCCAGCAACGTGGCAGCCATGGTTATTATCATCTTCATCAGCAACATTTGTGTATGAACCCGCGCGATCGTACGTATATGTTCCATTAGAACCACCGGATACTGTGTTAGTTAAAGAAAACCAATTAAACTGTTGTACTCTCGATCCGCCAGAACCGTCTGCGTTAACAGCCATTTCTGGATGTGCTGGATTTATATGGCCATCAACAATAATAACATCAACGTTTTTTCCACTGGCAGTAATAGTCAAGTTAGTCGATACTAAAGAAGTTCCGTTTGCTCCCCAGTTACTCCTATTAGTTTCTTCACTATTTCTCAACAAACCCCAGTTAAGATCTGAAGCATCACTACCCCAGCTTTTATCAAAATCGCCATTTGCAATTGTATACTGTGGTCTTGTAAGAAGATCAACAAGCGCTACTGAATCAGCGCCCATTACTCTATCATCTGACTTTATTAACTCTACTTCATCGTCTGTTAACATATAATGTGTGTTGCGACTAATTAATCTTCTATTCGCAACTTCGACAGATCTATCTGGAATGAATAGATTACCTCCAGGAGTTTCCATGTCTTCATAAAAACTTTCAAGATCTTCTTTTCTGTGAAGTGTAACAATCCATTCGTTGAGCATTTGTTAAGCCTCTAATTGCAGAAGATTAAGTGTTACAATTACTGCGCTTGTTGCTCCAGATTTATTAGTAACTCGGCATGGGATAGATGTTGTTGGTGTCGATTCAAGATTAAACCCGATAACGCCGGGAGATACTATAACTGTTTCAGCGCCTGCAGTAATTACTTCTGCAATAACGCCAGCATCTGGAGCAGGATCAGTACCCTCACCGCGTGAATTATCTGCAGTACGTGTAGCGCCGTTAGCATAAATCCTAACCCAAGCAGCCCTGTCTGTAGTAATTGTTAATAATGAATATGTTTTAAACCCAGTTAGATCAAGATCGCCACTTGCATCGTCTGCTAAAGAAGCAGTTGAACCGCTCGGTGATGTCCTTGAAGGTAATGAACCGCCGCCGCCACCGCCTGCATTTTGGAGCTCAACCCAAGCACCAGCGTGCGCAAAATATGCAGCACCTGTGCCGTGTACGTGAGCAAACATACCGTGATATGAACTTGCAACTGGTAAATCTTCTACTGCGTTGTATACGTTAGCAAACAGTACTTTATTTCCGCCCATGTCAAGATCAGCACCAACAACTGCTGCAATAGCATCTGCGTCATCATAATCACCGCCTGAAGCAACTGTAGTAAATGTAAACGCACCATCGCCATCTGTTGTAAGTACTTGACCATCTGTACCGTCTGCAATTCCAAGATCGGTTAGATCTGTTGGGACAGACGGTATTGTAATATCATCTATTAAGTCATAGACTTCAGTAAAGTTTGAGTTTGCTTTAACCATGGCAGAACGTATTGGGTCACCGGTTCCGTCATTAGCTTCTGTGCCGATGTTAATGATTAACTTAGCCATGTCTACTCCTATTAGTTTATATCTTATTTATTTAACTTTAGCCGTTGTCGACTGTGAAAGTAATTGTATCATCTACTGTGAATATGAGATTATCAGCCCGTACTGTTCTATCGCCTATTTCTTGATTAGGCCCAACAATAGGTGATCCGCCTGATATGTAATCATCTTTTCTGCTTAGTCTGAATCTAGAAGTTACTTTAGGACCTGTAAGACGATCGTAAACAAAATTCCCAAACATTTTAGATCCAGCAAGGTGCATTGTATCTTTTACAACGCTTTCATACTTGCTAATATCAATAGTTGATTTGATTACATACGAATATTCTTGATAGAAATCACTGTCTTGAATTTTCATTTTTCCATCATAGTATTCAAACACATTACTATCTGGGTTTGTCCAGTATCCGTTAATGTGAGAACTTTGGCTACCCCAGAATCCTGAAGTAATACCCTGTGAGTTTGCACGAAGAGTTGCCTGCGCTTGGCTTATTCCATCCGCATTAGTTAATTTAACGATTTCGTTATCAACATATCCAAAGCCAGAGTTTCTAATTTCAGCAGCGGCTATTCTGCCTTGTGAGAATAAAGTCTCGTTTCTGATAATAGCGTTTTCGCCAAATCTTTTGGTTGTGTAATTTCTTTCTACTGCAAGTACATCATACGCGTTACCTTTATGATTAAAGAAATCACTTGCGCCGGTTTTAAATCCGTAATAACTGTATGGCAATACATATAGTGCGCCTAGGTCACCGTTAATTCCGGTTATTAATCCAGTAGTTCCTGTCAATGGTTGATTGATAGTGTCACCAACCGAGAAAGAAGCACTATAGTTATCAACTAATATAACTTGTTCAAATCTTTCAAACGCAATCATTTGCTCGTCTACCGCGATACTAAACGTATCGTTGACGTAATCAGAACCTGGGTTAACGTTTTCAAACGATTTAATAGTACCAATGTCAAACGGGGTTAAGTCAAAAGCATCTTCTAAAGCAGTTGCTAAAACGACTGGACTTGCCGTCCCTGACATAGGAAGTAACGCTGGCGGAGAAGCATTATAATCTGCAGAGTTTAATGGTACGTTTAGAAAGTTTCCAATGATGTCAGTAATGAGAGTAACTGATTCGATGTTATCTAATTCTTCTACTTTAACATCAGTTAAAACGCCCGTGTTCGCGTATAACGCTCCAGGTGAACTATCGTTTAGTGCTGAGATAGTGAATATATCACCAACATCAGTAACCGCGTTAAACTCAGTAAGCGTAAAGTTTACAGTACGGCTAATTGTAGAAATATCTCTGCTAACATCAAACGAATTGCCCGGCTCCATTTTAACACCAACTGCAACCGAGTTTTGACCAATCACTGTACCTGAATTACCAGCAGTATCTTCTAATACTTCTAATACTTCAAATCTAAAATCTTCATTCGCTAAGACAATAACTTGGTTTGAAGCAAGCAATTTAGTGTTAGGAATTGTATAGCCAAATCCACCATCGTCTATATTATATTTTACGGTTCCAGTAAATTGAGCTTGCAATTCTGTAACAACAGCTTTGCCGCCTTTACCATATTTACTTGTAATATCAAGTACGTCACCGATGTTGTTTCCGGTGGTTCCACCCCAATCTAAATCTATTTCTAAAGAATCTGCAGAACCATTTAATCTACCAAAGGATACATCTTCGCCAGCAATTCGTGATATAATATCATCGTATCTTTGGAACTTACCTTTTGGATCTGAAATGTATATAATAGGAGTTAATGTTCCATTTAAATACACAAAGTTAATTTTATCTACAATAGCCTTTGCTTTGGAAATAGATCCATATATGTTACGGCTTAATAAATCTTTATATTCATACGCAACACCTGCAGCTGAAGAAAAGTTATTATTGTTTGGATACATTTGTAAATATACACCAGTCTGCCATACTGAATCAGAAGGCTTAAGCATATGTTTAGCAGGGTAACTTATTTGTACATCTGCTTCAAAGAACATTCTAAAGAATAAAGTTAAACCAGCTTCTGTACCTTTGCGTCGATACAAATCCATGATGTTACGTATAACAAATTTAGTTGTTTTATCGTCTTCTATTCTTGGCAATCCATTCATATATTTCTTTTGAAAATATATTACCATTTCAGAAAGTGTAGTTGCAATATCGCGGTATTCAAACATTCTACGAGTATTATAAACACCCATATTAGGTTCTGATTCTACAAATTTGTAATAATGTTCTACCATTGCAACTAGTTCAGCACCGTGCTCTTTATAATAAGCAGGGAACTGTTGCGCTATACTAAACGCTATATTTTTTTCTACTAAGTTGACGGTATTATCAGCCATTTACTTAACCTCTACCATATTGATAGTTACATCGGTATCTTGAATAATGAATATTCTTCCTGCCGGTGATTTAATATCATCATTAGCTGTTGTTGCCATTATTCTAATTCCTGCGCCCGCGTATCCTTCAGTTTGGAATCCGATAAGATTGACTTCGCCAGTTTCATAGTTAACAGTACCTGCGATTGGTTTAACAATCTGCGGGTTAACAAGATCTGAAGTAACAACCTGTATATTGCCAAGGCCATCATCTTGCAGATAAGAATCAACGTTATTAAACTGGAATACACCACTCACTACAGCTGGTTTATAATCAACAAATCCGTTAGAATCTTTAAACGGATAAGGCTTAACTAACTTAGCATAGAATTTAAACGATGGCGATACTGATACATTTAACGCTGGTGAATATACAATGTAAGGACATACTGATATTTCATTACTCAACACTGCAGTACTTGTAGCGTCAACTAACGAAGATAGTTTAGATAGTCTTAGTGTTGTATCAAAATCATCTAGATATGTCGTATTATAATTAGTAATAACTGTGCGTATTTCAGATTCTAATTGGCCCGATGATTTCTTAGTAATCTTAGGATCGTAAGAGATATTAGCGTTTACACAACCATACATAAATTGAGAATCTATGAACATTGGTTCGATACCAAGTGGACTTTTAGATTTTAAAAATGCAATATACGCTGAAGAAAGAACTGACGACAAACCTTCTCGACCTTCGCCAAGATAAACAGAAATAGCAACTTTACCATACTGAGGTGGATCTAATTCTTCACCACCGTACGCTGAAACCGCAGCAATTTCTGGGAAGTTCTGTTGCAATAGAACTTGGTAATCGCTTGTTGTAATTGCTCTTTCTTGTATTTGTAAAGACTTTGGAGCAAAGTATCTAATATTTTCTAATGATTCTCTTTCAGCACCACCGGCAGCAGCTTCAATAGTTTCTACCGTAATAGTTGAAGTAGCTAAGGTTGGTGTTAACCCAAAGGAAAACGCACCGTTCGCTTCATCACCAGACGCAATTCTATATCTTACGCGAATATCTTCAAATGCTTCTGGTTGTAATCCAAACACGTTATTACCAAAGTACACTGTATAGCGTCCATCATAATACGGTTCAACGTAAAACACCTTATCAGTAGCTCCAACACCAAATAGGTCATTCTTACGAATAAATTGGTTTTCATCTTCAGTAGCTTCTGCGTCAATGAATACTGCAATTGAATCAGTGTCTGCGTTTTCGTTAGTAAGGATAACTCTTAAAACGCCGTCATCACCAATAAAGTAACCTTCACGTTCAAAGCTTGATAACATTTGTCCTTCGAAAATTTCAACATTTTCTGCAACAAATACACCTGGTTCTGTTTTACGAGCAACGTAAGTTTTAGAGTTTACAAAGTTATAAGAACTACCTTGATATGTAGTAGTAAAATCTGAATACGCCGGAATAGCAACGGTCTGTCCACTGATTTTAGCATCTTTAATAGTAACTGTTACGAGTGCTCTCGCAGATCTTCTTGAGCGCGGAAGATAGTTGAGTTCTTTTGCGTGAGACATAACTGAGTTTTTCAACACAGCAGAATCTAAGAACATTTCGTTGACTGCCATGTTAGCATAGAAGTTATTTTGGTATGTGTTATACGCTAAAACATCTAGGAACACACTCATATTTGAACCTTCAAAGTTATAGTCTTTGAATTGGGTTTGGCTATTCAGATATGATTTAAACTGAGCCTTAATAGACTCAAAGTCTAATTCTGAAATATTTAATTTAGCCATTATCGTGTCCTCTCTAAGAATACATCTAGTGTAATCGGCTGTTGTACGTTTGTGATATAAAACTGTATACTAACTTTTACTGTGTTATCATCTATATTTGAACTTACTATAACCTCAATAAGTTCTGCTCTTGGTTCGTGCAATTCTATAGTATTTGTTATTTGGTTTTTAATAACAATGATAGTTGCTGGGGTAATGTTTTCAAACAGCATTGCCTCAATATCACCACCCAAGTTGGGCTGCATCAACCTTTCACCGCGGTTGGTAAGGATAAGATTCTTAATAGACTCTTTAACAGAATCTTCATCTTTCCAAACAGTTAAGTCGTTAGAAATAGGGCTTTTTTCAAGATCCTTTTTAAAATCTTGATAAAGATTAATCTTTTTTGTTCTAGGTGTATATACCGTAGCTACCATTCTTACGTCCTCTTATCCCAGTATCTTTCTCGACCAACATCTACGTGAACAAACCCGTTATAATATCCGATCCCTGTAAAGCCAATAGTACGAGCAAGACTAACGAATTCGTCTAATTCACTACTTCTTCCCCTAAACCCGTTCCACGTTAAATCTGCTGCTGATCCAGATAGATGTTGAGATGCTTTAGCACCATCGACTGCTTCATTATATACTGGGTTTCTATAACCACTGTTTAAAATCAAATGATTTGCAATTCCAGCTTCTTTGGCTGCTATTTGCAACCGCATAACCATAACTCTCATATTCACTGGCATCTCTGTCCAACCCTCGCTGGCGGGCACCATACTTGTAACCCATCCACCTTGTATTTTTAATCTTGCATCAGTACCAGCTTTCAGTGCTTCCCACTTTGGTAAACCTTTAACCTCTTCCGATGTCGTTGGTGCTATGTTTCCTGCAGCCGTCCACGGCTCTCTAGCATTATTTATCTGTTCTTGCCGCTGTGGTTCTGCAAGTCTAAAAGCACCAGCTCTAATAGCTTCGCCTGTTACTCTGTTAGAAGCATTACGTATTGTGTTAAATACTTCGTCATATCTGTTAGCAAAATCATCAAGTGGATCTTTTAAACCTTTGATAAGACCTTCTACACCAGTCGCCAAAGCGCATATGCGTGCGATTAAAAACATAATTTCTTCTAGCGAAGGATTTTCAAACAAATTGCTCGCGTAACTAATTAACTGTCTTATTTTTTCTAAAATTCTTTCAAGGTTATCTTCACCGCAAAATTCTTGAAGCGCAGATTTCTTTTCTTCGGTTTTTTCAGCAATTTTAATTTTAACTGGCGTATTAAGTGGACCAGTGATTGCTTCTACATTAAAGTTAGAAATTGCTCTACATGTTGCTTCAATAGTCTTTCTAATTGTTTCTTCAATCTTTGATTTAATAGCTTCAAGCAATGCTTTTACTTTAATAGCTTCAAATATAGCTTTAAGAGGATTTTCGATATTTTTAATTTTTGTAATAAGCGCTTGAACGTCATCTATAAGACCTCCAACAGAATCTACGAGATCAAAGAAAGCGTTGTACGCCCCAAAGATGCTACCAAATAAACCACAGAAACCGCCCATAACACTATCAGAAAAATCGCCGTTATAATAATCATTTAACTCATTACAAAATCTTGCACCTTTTGCATTAGAGGATATGATAGCATTAGAAGGAGTGTAATTGCTATTTTTAATAAACGAAGCAAATTCTAATGGTGTTATAGGACCACGCGCAACTCTCAAATTAAGAATATCGTAATCAGGCAATATACTAACAATGTAATCTCGTTTCAAGAAATCAGTGTTAATCTTTTCTACTGCATTATAAAAACTTTTGCGACCGTATTTACTGACCGCGGCAGTTAACGGATTTGATATAACGTCAGCCGCAATAGTCTTTTCAAATTGTTTTTGAAACACGTCAATCTGGTGAGTTGTGTAATTACCGTCATTACCAACAGCATTTCCAACATAAGGTGTTGATGTTTGGTTTAAACAGCTTCTACACAGAGCTTTTCCTGGTTTACATGTACACGACATTATGCTCCTCCTCTTGGATCAACGAAATCCGGATCATCAGTATTACTTTTAACTGCATCAATAACACTCAAAAACGCCTGAACAGTAGTTAAAGATTTATTACCTGCGGTATCGCCGGCGTATTTACTTCTGCCAGTATTTGGTCCAGTTACGAGTGGTAAGGAAGCCCATTCAGCAGCAAGATTATTTGCGAATTGTTCTCTTGTAATCTCATCGCGCATGAATCTACTTAACCCTCTTCCCTCAAGAAGAACAATTGCCATTTTATCTTGGTTAACAGGATTAAACATGTCACCACCACTTAATCCAGCTCTTGCGTATAAAGGATTGCCTGGGCCTGTTGATTTATCATTGTTATAACCGCGGAGAGTATCTTCCATGATTTGATATCTACCAGAAGCTTCTGAAAGTTGAGTAGCATCAATGCTTTCTTGCCAATCAAGAACTTCCTGGATAGTCATCTGTGTTAAAGCTTTAAGAGGATATTTAGATCTTTTAACTAATCCAGATATATCGTCATAGCCTTCTGATTCTTTATTACCAATAAAGTCTAGTAAGGGTGTTGCTGCTGTTTGAATTACGGCGCTTACAGAACCAAGATTACCGCCACCCGAACCACTACCACCGCCTTCGCCACCGTGATCACTAGATGAAACGCCAGAGCTTCCTCTTGATCCAGGAATAACAGGTGATACAACAGATGTTGATTTAGCAACAGGTTCTGGTGCTTCTACTGCAGCAGCCCCGATAGCACCTTCTGCGCCAAGAGCTGAAGCAGCAGAATCTGCTTCACCGTTTGCCATACTTACTATTGCATCAATAGCAACCTTTGAACCAGAAACTAAAGAAAGTTTACCATCTGATGTTACTTTTAACAGCCCTGATCTTAAATCAAGGTTATCCTCGCCTTGAATCCGCATTACAGGAGATTTTATATCGAGCTCTTCATCACCCATTACAAATGTACTCAAGCCTTTGATATTTAATGTGTCTGTTGCCTGCATCCAAACTTTTTTAGACTTAAAGTACGCACCTACACCGGATTCAACTTGTAATTCTTTACCAGCCTTAATAGACATAGTACCAACGTTAGCTTCAACCTTAACATCAGCACCACGAACTTGTACCTGATCACTTGCGTTAATAGTTGATTGACCGCCGACAGATAACAAATGATTACCGTGTACTAATGTTTGTAAATCACCTTCGATTTCTTCTACTTTATTTCCTTTAACATACACATAGCTATTACCTAAAATAGTTACTGTACTCATGCCACCAATTACTACGTGTTGTTTTCTGTCCATAATATCATACTTGTCTGAAACAGATTTAGTAGTTGTAGTACCCCGTGAATCTATTTGGATAAACGATCCAGATACGTGATGAATCATAATTCTTTCAGAACCAGGAGTATCATCAAGCTCAATAGTATGATTAACTGATGAAATAACTCTGTTGTGTGGATATTGCGCGTCATAAGCAGATGCCGGCTCATCCCAAGATTCTTCGACACCGCCAATAGGTACATTAACCGTACGACCCATTTCTTGTTGAAGAACATATGTATCTTCTGTTTTTTCGCCACGAGCAAGTCTATGATTTTGTGGTTCGCCAGCATCTTCTGGAGCAGAACCATGCGCCGACACGTCACCATTACCGTTAGGTATATTTCCCCAACCATTTTTATCAGGATCAATATTTTCTATTGACTGTGTCGGAATCATCCCAAGTATTAATGGCTGCTGTGCATCACGACCATCTAAAAACATTCCGTAAACCCAAGTGTTAATCTTTGGTACAACGTTTGGATCATATCCACCTTGTCCAATAATAGCCCAAGGAAGCATATCCGTTGGAACTTCTTTTATGGTACCGTGAATACCAAATGCGCGCACTTGGCATCGACCTTCTAATCTTAAATCATTATTGTTTTCTACTACACCTACAAAAAATAATGGGTTTCTAATACCTACACCGTAATCAAACATTATCTAGCTCCTCCTTCATCAGGCATATCAGTGGTAGTAGTACTCGACAATTGCTGTTTGCCACTCCAATCAAATTTAGCAAGTTGCAACGTTGTTTGTAAAGTACCGTTTTCATCTTGTACGTGTTGTGTTTTCTGTACTAAATAGCGGCCAGACAACGATTGGTTAGCGTCGAAGTTATCAGCAACACTGTTCATACCCTTAACTTCTAAGTTTGCTATCATTCCAGGTCTAATATCTAATCTACCTTTCATCTGAGCTATTATAGAAGTATTATTTAAATGGTGATAATACGAAATACGGTTACTTGTAATCTCAGGAATTCTTGCATCAGGCAGTTGTGCGGAAACCATATCGCCGGGACTATTGTAGTTTTTAAACAACATAAATCTTCTGGCATTATCAGATGTGAATGTATCTTTTCTAAATTTTTCAGTGTGTGGGTTATCACTAAGAGATCTTTTAGAACCCGACATATCAATGTATTCTGCATTATCGTAATTAAATGATTTTAAATCAACTTTCTTTTTAATAAGATCAATTTCTACAACTTCGTTAGTATACGCACCAGAATATAAATCTGTAGATGTATCAATACCCTTAGATAAAATATGTAGAGTTTCAATCCTTTTAAGCTGTGCTTCGGCATTTTTAGCATCTAAGTCTACTACCGGGGCATAGAATAAATCTATTATTTTGCCTTTAGTGTTATTTGCTTTTCTAATGAAATACTCGTCTGTACACCAATAGAAGCCATCAAACGTTTCAAAGAATCTAAATGTCTGTGACGGTGTTGCAGGATTAAATGCTCGTGCTGCTACAAAAAACATTGCTTCAGTTGGCTTTAAATCTGGAATAATAACACGCGTAGTATTTTGGGCAGGTTGTAAAACAAAATGTCTATCGGGCGCGCTTCTAACATCGCCAGTTTTAGTAATAGGATATCTAACTGTTTGGTAAGGTAAGTTTATTTTATCGTTATCTTGATCTTTATAAGATGCTTCACCTAAATCTTCAACAAAATTCTCTTTAAATATTTCATACGCCATTTGACTTGGCATATCTTGGAAAGACGTCATTACATTCTTAGTACTAGCTTTAAACGATTCTTTCGAAACAAAATGAATAGCATAAGTTAATCCGCCAGAGTTACCAGCTGGAGATATATCGTCAACCTTGTGTATGATACCAGCTATTCTAACAACAGTGTTTAAGTCTGTTCCTCTTAATACTAAATTTAGAGTTTCTTCACCACGTATTGGCATGCCTTCTAATAGATTAGAAGTATCAATAATATTTAGCTTGCCAGCATATGCAACGGTGTCCATAGACTGGGCAATCTCAAAACCATAAATGTAGTTTGTAGATATGTCTCGTCTCGTTATACCATCGTATGATAAAAGTTCTGCTTTAAGTATTTGAACTTCTGAGGGATTAAAGTCAGCCATTAGGTTTTAATTTTTCTGGTGAATTCGGTTGTAATTATAGGCAGTACTGCTCGGTCAACGAGAAATATTTCTTTCTTATTTTCGTTCATAGCAACTTCTTGATCGTAAACTTTCCACTCTTTCCATTCACTCGGAATGATACGTTTAATAATAATTTTACGGCCTTGCTCAGTACGCAACACAACACGATCTTCTTTTCTAAGATAAATCGTTTGGAATGATTCTGGTGCTAACTTAATTATATCAACAGCCATCTGTTAAACCTCTCTGTAATAATAGATGATGTTGTCACCATTATCGTCTTTTGTCCATTCAACCACTTCATCACCTAATTTGCCAGATTGCTCAGCATATTTATCTGTTATATACGCATTAAAATCTGCTTCAGCCATAGGCCATTGATGATAAGGATCAATAATGTTATTTGACATCATTACCAGCCAAGTATAATCAGTAGAGCCATAATACGCGTACGCAACATCTTCTGGCTTATAGCCTTCTTTTATTGTATAAGGCAAAGCTACCATAGGATTAGCTGCGATCATATCTGTAAATGAATTTCTGCGAGTAATATCTTTTACTCGTTGTCCTTCATATACTATTGTTGGGAAGTTCTCGAAATATTTCATTATCTGCCTCCGTTGCCAGCAGCGACGCCAGCAGCAATTGCAGCTGTTCTTGCAGCGGCTTTTGCGTTAGAGTCCAAGGCTTGTTGCGTAGCATCAACCATAGCATCAGTAACAACATCAGGAGACTGCTCGGGAGATGCACCGTAATCTTCGGCAGTTTCGATTTGTAGTTCTTGAAATGATAACGCAATGTTAACGCCAGCTGGACGACCGCCAGCCATGATACCTAGTTGACCACCTGCACCATAATCAACAGTCATATCTGTAATCATAGCTGGTTTAAATTTCATGTAGTACTGCGAATCAACGCCAGTAAGATATATCTTACATATATGTGGAAACTTTAAGAAAGCCTTTGCGATACCACCTGTTGCGGGATCACCAATGTTTTGTGTTACTGGCAAAATGTGTCTCTTCAAAAATCTAATAATGTCTTGTATTTGCTGAGAATCTTCTCTATTACTAGGATACAAATCCCAGTTAAATGTGTGAGACTTAAGCGCAACACCTTCAAACGCTAATGTTTCCCTAGGGTTAAGTACTTGCCCTGTAGCTAAATTTAAAGAATCACCTATAAAATCTGGCAAGCCTCTTCTTAACATGGCAACTGCTGCGCTTGCTGCACCAGCAGGATTAGATCCTAAAGATTCCAAAGCACTACCCAAACCAGTACCGTCTGCACTAGCAGCGGCTTTACCGAGGTTTTGTAGTGCCCCTGGAATAGCGCTAATCGATTCAGCACCACCGGATCCATTTTTAATCGCAGTCACTGCAGATTCAATCAACGGATTTTGTTTCATATCGTTATATTGTAGTTTACTATTATCAACAAGCTGCTTTGGAAATGGCAACTCTAATGATGCAGAGCTTCGCAATGAAATCCCGCTTTGTCTATTGTTATTAGCAGATCCCCATCCGCCTGCGGCAGCATCTTCAGAACCTGTTAATAGCTTGCCAAATTCGCCGTTACCAAAATTTTTAAAATCATATTCTTCGAACACCAAAAGCATGCTGTGCGGAAAAGGCTTGTTTGGAAACCGCTTAAACGAGGCAGCGCTTGAACTACTTTTTTCGGCTGCGGCTATAGCGTCTTCTGGTCTATTGCTTGCCATAATTGATATTACCCTTTGAATATAAATAATCTATTAATTCTATTTATAACATATAGCATAAGGTGAGGTGGACAGATGGCATATAGTGGTAGGTTCAAGCCTAAAAACCCTAGTAAATATAAAGGTGATCCTACGAAGATTATTTATCGGTCTATGTGGGAATTTAAGTTTTTTAGATATGTAGATATTCATCCTGATGTTATATGGTGGCAATCCGAAGAAGTAGTTGTACCATATTACTCTCCAATAGACGGGAAGCGACATAGATATTATCCTGATGTTATTGTTCATAGTAGAGTACCGCTGAATAAAGGTGGTGGCGTAAAGACTCTAATGATTGAGATTAAACCTAAATACCAAACAAGGCCTCCTGATATAAATAAGAGGAGTACACCAAAAGGTAGAGTTTCCAGAGCTTACTTAAACGAAGTTAAGACTTGGGGCATAAACGAAGCAAAGTGGAAAGCAGCTACAGCGTTTTGCGCATCGCGTGGTTGGGACTTCCAAATTTATACTGAAGATCAATTAGGAATAAAGTAAATGGCAGCGATATTTGACGACATCCTCCTTCGAGGTATTAGATCTGGTAATGCACCAGCGCGTACTGATGCAGCACGGGAATGGTATCGTGATCAGGCTAAGAATGTCAGCCGCACACAAAGAAACAGATCGCAAGGCGATAAGCTAATTAAAGAATTAAACAGTGATAGTGAACGCCGGCAAGATAGTAAGTTTGCTATGGGTAATATGTATTTGTTTGCTTATGATCCTAAACATAAAGATACTTTACCGTATTATGACAGGTTTCCACTGATATTTCCAATAAATAAAGCTAAAGGCGGGTTCCTTGGTATTAACATGCATTACTTACCTCCAATTTTAAGAGCTAAATTAATGGATGCGTTATACACAGTATTGAATAACAAGAACTTCGACGAAACTACTAAGCTAACAGCTTCATATAAGATTTTAAACGGTGCTACTAAATTTAAAGAATTTCAGCCCTGTATTAAACATTATTTGAATGCACACGTAAGATCAAAACCGGCGTACATAAATCCTGCTGAATGGGATATCGCTTTGTTCTTACCAATGCAAAAGTTTGTTGGTGCCACTGCAACGCAAGTATATGCTGATTCTAGAAAAACGGCAAAGGGAAGATAATGGCATTTAACATAAATGAATTTAAATCGCAGATGGACTGGTTCGGTGGTCCTGCGCGTGGGTCATTGTTCGAAGTACAGATAACACCTCCTAAAGGTGCACCAATTAACTCACGTGCAAACTCACGCGATCTCACGTTTTTCTGTAAGAATGCATCTATTCCTGGTCTTGTTTTCAACTCAGCAAGCTATGAGCCAGTTGCTCAAAAAATGCGAATGATGCCTATGGCAGTTAATATAGAACCAGTACAAGCAATTTTCTTACTTGACTCAGATCATCAGGTTTTATCTTGGTTCCATTCGTGGGCGCAAAACGTAGTTAACTTTGGTACACAAGGCGGTACCTTTTCAGAAGTAGGTGGTAAACTTCCATATGAAATAGGATACAAAGATGACTACGGTTGTCGTATTACTATTAGACAATATTCTGTTAACTACGAACAATCAGGACAATATTACGAAGTTATTCTAGATAATGCATTCCCGTTTCAAATTGGCGATGTTGATTTAGCATGGGAAAATAATGACTCGTTTTCTGTATTACCTGTAAGCTTTCACTATGATAGAATACAATTTACTGGAGAACGAATTGGATCACCTACTGCACGTTATGGCAGAGGCAACGGATTATTAGGACTGATAAATGGCCTTGGCGCTGTTGGTCAATTAATTGGGCAAGACTTAGTACCACGAACTGTACAAGATGCTGTGAACAAATATACTACCGTTAGTAATGCCGTTGGCAGAATAAGTAGTTTTTTTAAATAATGGAGAAATAAATAATGGCTTTACCTAAGATTGACTTACCTATCTTTGAATTAGAACTACCTTCTACCGGTGAAAAGGTTAAATACAGACCGTTCACAGTTAAAGAAGAAAAGATTTTATTAGTAGCACAAGAATCAAAAGAAGCACGACAAGAAGTTTTGGCTTCTAAACAGATTGTTAATAATTGTTTAATAGAAAAAGATGTATCAGATCTACCGATGTTTGATTTAGAATATATACTTCTTATTTTAAGATCTAAATCAGTGAATAACGAAATTGGGTTTAATATTAAAGATAAAGACACGGATGAAGACGTAAAGTTAAATTTAGATCTTGATACAGTTACGCTAACACGTTTCGATGGACATACTAACGAAATTAAAATAAACGAAGACTTTACTTTATTTTTAAAGTATCCTACTATTGATCAGTTTATACAAATTGTTGAAATGGATCAAAACGATCCTTTGATAAACTACTTGTTAATGATTTCGTGTTTAGATATGTTAGCTTCTGAAGATGAAATTTTCAAGTTTAAAGATTATACAGGCGAAGAAGTTGATACGTTTATGGATGGTCTTGACGGTGGGGTTATTAAGCAAATACAAGAATTCTTTGAGACTATGCCAAAATTACGGCATGAAATGAAATATACAAATTCGAACGGTGATGCAAAGACGTTTGTGATAGAAGGAATGCGGAGTTTTTTTACCTAGCGCTGTGCCATACGAACTTATCTGAATATTACAAAATGATATTCGCGATGGCACAGCATCACAAATACTCTATAAATGAAATTGAAAGTTTGATTCCGTATGAAAGAGATATTTACTTTGGAATGTTAGTTGAATTTATAGAAAAGCAAAACGCAGATAAAGGTTAGAAGTAAATGGCAGAACTATCGTTAGAAACACAGGCAATTATCCAAAGGCTAAAGGCCGAAGGTGATCTCAATAGAAATAGTGGGACTCACTCAATTCGGTCTGTGAAAATCGAATTGCAAAAGTTCGGTAACGTATTTACTGCTATTTCAAATAACATATTAGAACAGACAAATATGATGCGTACTCAGCTAGGTTTGGCTGAAACTGCGCAAGAAAGACTTAAAACTAATGAGCAATTTGAAGAACTAAAAACTCCTCTTGCTAACCAAACTGACGATGATAAAGGTAAAGGTGTTAAACCATTAAGCGAAGTTGGTGAAAAGAAAGGTGACGCGATTGCTAAATTACTTACGTTAAAGAACCTAGCAATGATCGGCGCCGGTGGATTCGTGGCTACTAATCTTATCAAAGGATACATCGATGAAAAAGGTGGCCTTAAAGAAGCTCTAATAGATGCTGGTGTTTCTGAAACTGCGTTTGAAGATATGGCGGCGTTTGGTGTATCCATGAACGAGATTGCTGCGGATACAAAATTATTAGCAAAAGATCTTGGTAAAATTACTGCATTTTTTGGTGACGTAATTACAAAGGTTGACGAATTTACTGATAACCCTTTATCAATATTCGGACTTGGTTTGGGCGCTGGTGCGTTATTTGGGGCTGGCAAAGCTTTGGCCGGTGGCGGAGATGGCGGGGCTGGCAAAAAGATGATAGGCCTGAAGGCGAAAATGGCCGGTGGTGTTGTTGGTCTGGCTCTTATGTTTGGTGACGAGGCCGCTAACTGGTTAGCCGATCAAGTGTTACCGTCAGGCTGGGAAACTAAACCGTATGGACAGTACTTAAAGGCCAGTGGCTCTGTTGCAAAGGGTGCTTTAACTGGAGCATATATTGGATCAATGTTTGGTCCCGGTGGCGCTTTAATTGGAGCAATTGTAGGTGGTTCTCTTAGTCTTGGCGTACAAATGTATGACTGGTACAATCAGAGGAAAGCAGAAAACGAAGCTCAGTTGCAAGCCGATTTAGCAGAAGCTGACCGTATTCTACTAACTAGAAAAGAAGAATTTAAAAATTTAGGCACTAATTTATCGATTATGACACCCGAAGAACAAGCAGCTGCAACTGAAGGCATGACTACACCTGAAGTCTTAGCTCTAAACAAAACTATATCCCCATTGCAAAATATGATGGAAGAGATTGCGTATTTACGAACTGAAAAGGCAAGGTTTGATCTTATGGGCGTTGGTGGGCAAATGCAAGCATCGGCGTTGGAAGGACAAATATTAGAAATGTCGAGTGAACTTAATGATATGGATGTTAGTGTAGATTCTTTAGAAGCAATACGCACGGGTCTAAGAGACCGATATAATAGTATGATTGATTCAAATAGCGAAAGATTGCCTGGTACATCATTACAAGATTATAACTCAACCTATGAGAATTTGCTAATGATGAATGAAATAATGCGCAATCGGCGTGGATCAAATCTCAACGGCATTGAGATTGTTCCAGGAGGTTCTATTTATCATCCTGGGGAAGGATATCAGTGGCAAGGGGATCTTGGTTTTACTCCTTCGAAAGATGATGGAGCTAAAGCAAGAGCTGCAGATAAAATATCTGGTGTTCCGGGTGGACAAGTTATCATAGGTGGCAACACCACTATCGCGCCTTCACCAACTTATATAACTAACGGCGGACATCAAGTATCGCAAGTAAGTTTTAGTGGCGGTGGTGGTATGGGTGCTAAGACATTGTTAGCGTATGGAATAACTAGTGGTTTAATAGCGTAATAAAAAAGGGAGCAATTAAGCTCCCTTTCTATAAACTTATGATATTAATGCAATACAATGATATGTTGTAAGCATCATAGTAACTAATAGCGCAAATTCAGATATAGTATTACAAAAGTGTCCGTCACATTCCTTAATCCAAGAAATAGCCTTTTTCATTAGTTGCCCCTCCTGAGGGCGATAAGTTATTTTTCCGTTGGTCTCGTGATATTAATCTTACGAGGTTTCTTTTCATCTGGTATAACATTTTCAAGATCAATACTCAAAATACCGTTATTCAAATCAGCATTGTTTACAACAATAGTATCTGATAGAGTAAACGTTCGAGTAAAGGATCGTGCAGAGATTCCTTTGTGAAGGTACTCATTGCTATCTTCTCGATCTATATTCTTTTCGCCTAAAATAGACAAAATCCCATCTTTAACTTCAATATCAAGTTGCTCAAAAGAAAAGCCTGCGACAGCGAGTTGCAATTCATAAGAATTGTCACTTTTTCTAATGATATTATATGGGGGATAATTCTGTTTGCCTTGCATTGGCAACGTCATTTTATTCACAAGATTTTCAAATCCAATAAAGTATGGATCGTTAAGTAAATCTGTAGTGAACTGTGCATGGGTTCTCGGGTTGTGTTGTGTCATTTTGCTATCTCCTGTTAAGCAAGATTATTTTATGTGTCGTATTAACCGACGGTTTAAAAGTGTAGGAACCCTATTACGGCATTCCTACATCTTTATTTATACTGCTAAATGTGTATAAACTTAAAAAAGGTTATTACATTTAGTAATATGTGTTATTCACCAGTACTTCCAAACCCACCATCACGATCAGTTTTTTGTCCTGGTCTTTCTGATACTTCAACAATCTTCATGCTAAGAGTCTTCTCAATTAAACATTGAGCTAACCTTTCACCGTTTTCAATTGTTGCCATACTATCAGAAATATTCTCCAGCATGATAAAAGATTCTTCGACATAGTCCGAATCAATTATACCAACGCCATTCGCCAAGGTCAGCCCTTTTTTCAAAGCAGCTGATGAACGGATGTACATTTTCATTACGTGTTTTGCAGGAATATCAAAGATAAGACCTGTTGGTACTAAACACCTAATGCTTGGTGGCAATTGGAAAGCGTCTTTAACCCCGCCGACTCCCTTTACCATTACTGACATTTCTTTATTAAAAGAGTTAAAAGATCTTAAACGTTGTCCATTCTTAATACATGCTTTAATATCGAAGCAGGCTGAACCATCTGTTGCGTATTCTGGCAGCTCTGCTAATTCATTCACTTTATATACATTCATATCACTTTTTCCCAATATTATACTTGGCCTCAAGGGTCCAATTAGATTTTTCTTTATGAGATAAAATCTTAATTTGATTTATAGGAGCAGATACAGCTTCATCCGACATCGGATTAACTATAGAGATCAATTCCCATTCTTCTAACAAATTAACAATCGTATTACGTCTTGCTAAGTCTTCTTCTGTAAATGTGTTTTTCTTACCGTCTAGTATAAACAATTCCTTGAAATGCAGAATTGCGTATCGTCCTTGCTTGTGTAGAATATGACATGTTTGATATAATTTCTTTTCTTTGCGAGAAGATATGCCAATTCTAGTGAGAGTTTCTTTGACTTTCAAAAAACTATCGGGAGTAGGGAGCGAAATTTCTATACCGACGCCTCTGAAAATGTCTTCATTTTCCATAACATACAGCACCTTATTTTATATTGTTTATTATTATCACGATGCTCACCATGACCATCCAATATATTTATCCTATTTAGAAACTCCGCCGATATTCATCTTGTTATGAATTACCTTAAGATCATCTTTTGTAAGGGCTTTGAAATATAGTTTTGCTACTGTACGGTTACACGAATACACTTGCTGAATCGCATCAAGATCATCGCTTTTATCAGCCTTTGGCCATTTAGAAAAACGTTTACGTTTGCGTAATGCACCACGATAATAATCAAACTGTGCACCATGAAAGAGATGATGTCTTTGGTTTAATTCATTAGCATGGAGAATAGTATCTTCAAAGTTAGCAAATCCACGGTTAACCATATAAGGACTATAGTCTTTCTCAGCAATATCTGGCTGATCGCTATTGCCAATAAGATCTTCCTTCGTGAAAGAAACCGCGTTCATGTAATCAAACGGACTATGTGCTTTACTCATTTTTCCAATCTCCAAATACTTCTGGCGCTTGTTCAGCAGCCTGTTCCATGTAATAATCGTCTGGATAATGTTTAACGCAACGATAAGCTTCTTTACGTACAGCCGATGGTACCCTTGGTGTTTTCTTAGGATCCATTAGATCTACTAAAAACTGACGAGTATTATTTACTGCACGTCTGCGTTCACACGGGAGAGTCATTCTTAACCTCCTCAATAGCTTTGAGTACTTCGTTAACATCATCACCGCAGTCTTTACAAGCCTTGATTGTATGAAGGCCTTCTGCTGTATTTAATTTTACACTGAAACATGTCTTTTTGTCAACCTTTTTTCCACAAAAAGCGCAGTCAACGGTTGATTTGTTAATAAGTCTATCTATCCACTGACCCATTATACATCATCCTTATCTATTCTGTTACCATAGTAGTCATGAGTACCTGCACGATAGCGAGCTTTCTTTTCCTCTATAATCTCTCCAGATACTACTAGTACCTGCCACCCAACGACACCAACGAAACAACCAAGCGCAAATGTTAATATATCGTATATCATTTGTATTCAGCCTCCATCATTACTTCTGTAAGGAAAGCAACCATATTAACTTCAGTATCAGCTACGAAGTTTGCTTTGTACATATAATCAGCAAGAGTAACTACGAAACCCGGCATAGATTTCATTTCAACTTTATCAGTTGCCATGTCGTAAATGCGACGGAACATTTCATTCATATCTTGATCGCTGTTAGAAGCAACCCATTTACGCATTCCTGTAAAGTTCTTAGTTTTAAGCTGCTTGAATACTTCATCCATAGACTCTTGCTTTAGGTTAACAAAGATACCTTCATCGATGACACCGGATGCAGAATATGTTTGAAGCTCAGTAAGAACACGGCGGAAGTCTGGGAAGTGACGTTCAATTACTTTAGCAAGAACTGGCTTTTCGTATGGAACACATTCATTATCAAGAACACCGCACACACGTTTAAAGAATTGCATTGCCATCTTTGGACGTTGTGATGTTTCAATAGTAAAGTCTACTTCAGACAAACGAGAACGTAGTGGTTCAATGATACGATTTTTAAAGTTACACGTAAAGATGAAGCCACAGTTAGAAGAATATTCTTCAATAAAGTTGCGCAAGGCAGGTTGAACTGATGTAGCATTTAGATAATCTGCTTCATCAAAGATAACATACTTACGACCACCAGATAAAGACATGGAGGAAGCGTACGTAGAGATTTCATACCGAAGTGTATCGATATTAACGTTAAGTGAACCATTCTTAACAATGTAATCGCATCCTAGCTCTTCGAGCATAGCTTTTGCGATTGTGGTCTTACCTACACCTGGACCGCCAGTAAGCAGTAGGTTAGGAATACTTTTATCTTCAACAAACTTTTTAAAAGCTGCTTTAGTTTTTTCTGGGAGGATTGTATCATTAATAGTCTGTGGGCGGTATTTTTCGACCCACAATACTTCATTTGTTTTTGCTTCAATAGTCATCATCATCACCAATCATAATATAGGAATAAGTGCGGGTTTATTTAGCAACGAGAGCCCGCCTCGTTCGTTCTAAGGTAGCGAGTCTTAGTTAGTTTGCTACTTTACCAGACATAGGACCAGATGGTACATTTGCTGGTGCTTCAGCAGGCATTTGACCTTCAGGGTTTTCGCCTTCAGGTGCATTTTGACGAAGGAACGCTTCTAGCTTATTACGTAGCATACCTACGCCTGCCATTTCGTTACCTTCGTATGCTCCACGTCGTGAAACAACATCAATCATCTGTACAACTGTTGCAATATCTTGCAAAGAGATTTGTACTTCAGCTTGTTCTTGTTGCTCTTGGGTTGGTGCTTGTGTTTGTTCGGTCATTTTCATTTATCCTTTTTTATAAGTCGACTTAGTATCAATTGCCACATGGTATGTGACACCTTCGGTTTTAAACTCAGAGATACCCTTCGCGCAAAGAGTAACTTTATAATCCTGAGGTAAAAGTTTAAGATTATCAGTTTTGATAATGATCTTAAATTCATCAGATGTAGTTCCGATTTCAACGCCATAGTCATCTGAGTTTGCGTTATTGCCGTCGATAGCTTTAAGGTAGATTTTACCTTCTTGGCCAACGAATGCAACTTCCTGAAATTGTAAAACACCAGCTGCTTTAATAACAGATTGTAGATCATTCCACGATACATCGACTACAACATCATCAGATGGCAATTTAATGTCATTTTCTGGTGCAGCGTGAATCATAGAAATATCTGCATATACGTATTTGGTACGTTGCTTGCCAGCGGTGATTGTAAAATGCTTATCATGGAATTCTACATCTGGATCGTTGTAGAGGCTTAGAATTGACAAGAAACGAGACAGATCGTAGATACACGCTTGAGACGGGATCTGATCTGGAATAGTAGCTTGTGCAACCAGAGTTTTTTCCGGTGTTACAGTTTTGAGTACATTACCAGGTTTCATTAAGATAGACTTGTTAATGCTCGCAAAACTTTTAAGGATGGTGATAGTACGTTCACTGAATTTCATTATATAAAGCTCCATTGCTTGTTTGATTTGTTATACTAATAATAACATAGTTATTCACTGGTGTCAACAGTTATTTGTTCTTTTTGTTATAAGATTTCTTTCTACTTGATTTGTCTGCAGTTGCTGACATACCAAGCTGTCCAATATGACCTAGCGACCCTTTAAAGATATAAGAGCCGATATGTTGCAATTGCATCCAAGGACAAGCAACTACGTGCATTCCAGCATCACGTGATTTCTTACAGAAGAAATAATCTTCAGACAGATAACGCTTAGTTTCTGGATCAATAATACAGTCGAAGAATGCGTGGATCTCACGATCACCGTCAAAGTTCTCAGTACGTGCATGATCTGGCTTATAGCTTAATTCTGGATATGCAACTTTAAATTTCTCAAACGTTGCACGAGGAATTAGCATAAAACCAGTACCAGCTTCAGCAACTTCTAACGGTTCACCGAGGTTAATCGTCGTTGCTTTGTTTACTGGGTTAAATACATAATCAGCGGTATAATGCTCAAGATCAAAAGGATTTTCATCGCCTTTGCCTGCAGCGGCTGCTTTCTGTACTTTTTCCCAAGCGATTGTTTTCTTAGGATATAGACCAGTGACAATGTCGTTAGTTTCTGGGTTAGCAAGGTTAACTGCTAATAGTCCAAGAACATCGCGAGGGTTGAAGCCAATGTCTGCATCAATAAACAATAAGTGTGTACAATCAGAACGCAAGAATTCATCTGCAATATAATTACGAGCTCGCTGAATCAAGCTTTCATTAAACAAATAATAGAACTGAATCGGAATTCCATTAGCTGCACACATCATAGCTAAGTCTGTAGATGCCTTAGTGTACGTACCAGCGCACTGTGCACCATACATAGGAGTACCTACAAAGATCTTATGCTTCTTTAGTTCTTCAATACCAATTTCAATTTTACTCATATTTCTACCTGCTCCAAATCATTTTCTGCTCTAACAATAGCTTGCAGTCTTAGAATATCTGCAGCAACATCATGTTTACTATCATGTAATTTAAAATTGTATTCCCATTTAGCAATATCTGATACGGGAACAAATGCGTTCTTGCCACCCGGCACGTTAAAATCAAATTTTGCATCGATAAAAGTACGCGTGTCTCGTACTGCCCAATACTTTAAAAAGCTGCTAAGCAAGGGACCTTTGTTTGCGTTCTGTGCAATACGATCTAAGATAACAGGATCAAACGAATTTGACCGAGACCACCAGTAATCAACCTTACCACTACTGCGAAGATAATCAATTAGATTTTCTGTAAATTGAGCTGCTGTAAGATCATCAACTGATGGCTTTAGATTACGACGGAGTTCTTTTGGCTGATCCATCCACCATTGTAAATCGCGCTCGTTATATTTACATCCGTGATTAACCATTTGATCTTTAATATCAAACTTAGCCTGTTCCATACCTAAGACTAATTCTCTAAACGAGTATGGATTATCACTTGCAAATCGGTCCCAATCAAAAACAGTGTACGAACAATCAATTGCTGGCACCTCTCGAGAGTTTTGACCAATAGTTTCAAAGTCAATAATAAAGTGTTGGGTCATGAAAAGTACGCCTCAATTGTGTTTTGTTTAGGAGTATAATCTGCTCTCTGTTTATGATTATACTGCAAAATGTAGTCCGTGTCAACCATTTCTAGCTCATTATGTAAATATTTTTTAACTTCATTAGCCATATCCTTTGCAGTTTGTACTGGGACGTTTTGGCAGATATGATTAGCGTTTTTCTTACTTGCGTCAACTAATTCAAAGTCTTCTGGCAAACCCATAATAGACATAGCTTCTCTATACGTGATAAACCGATCTTCTACAGGGTGTGTTAACATAGTTGGATAATGCCCAACAAAAGCACCAATACGATCTTTAGGAACAGTAACACCGCGGCGCATAATGTTTCCGCCAGATCTTAGCTTTTCGTATTTGTATTCGCACTTCTCAACTTCATTTTCAAATCCGTTAGCAGCCATCCATTCGCCAACCTGTAAATAATTATATCCATGATCTTCAATATAAGAAAATACACATGCGCCACGAGCTGACGTAGGCTCTACTGCTGCACAATGTTCAGCGTGAGTTCTACCACCATGAATGTGTTCAAGAATAAATCTGTAATATGGATTGTCAGTAGGTTTTTTCTTATTGATTGGTTCCATTTGAGAATTAGATTTTACACTCATTATAAGTTCTTCAATGGGTGTGTGAGGTCTATTGAAATAACCAATCAACGGTGTTTTAGTACCTTGCCAAAAGAAGTAAAAAGAGCGCTCACGAACCTGCGAACCACCATGCAATAAAGACTTTGTTCTATAAACAGACATTGTGTATCCGTTTTCTTTACCAATTCTCTTTAAGTTTTCACGTACAGTTTTTCCAACCTTGCCTGCAAAGGCTGGAGCATTCTCACCCCAGAATACTTTTGGCTTATATTCGCCCAAGATATATTCTGCAGTTTTAGTTAGCCATTGGTTGTTTTCGTTGTGATCACCGTATCCTTGAGACATCATTGATAGACCTGCACAAGGGCAAACCGTAGAAACAACATCAGCTCTTTCGTTTACCGGAGGAGCTTGATCTTGATCTAAAACGTAATATGGGATTTTGTTTTCATAATAGTTTAAAATATGACTGTCGTTTCCTTGAAATCCATCGTAAGACATAAAGTGAATTGGAGGTACACCAAAGGCTTGATGTGAACCAATAGTTTCACCACCGATTAGAGGAACGATAGCTGCGTGTGTAATATTCATTTAGCACCTTTAGGTTTAGAGTTTTCTGCTGCTTCAAGAACACGCTGTCGTAGATCAGATGATGAAAAAGAATGCTTACGCTTGTTGTAATGAATAGGACAAAGACCTTTACCTGTATGATCTGTATGTTCGTATTCTTCTCCTACGATTCTGATATCAGGCTGAATAGCCAAAATCATATCAACAATTTCTTGTTCAGTAGAAAAAGGAATGACTTCGTCAACATACTTGCAACCAGCAAGCTGGACGTATCTTTCGAAAGGAGTTTGGATTGGTTTATTTTTGGTGCCTGGGCGTTCTAACGTTGGGTCAGTTAGCAATCCGCAAATAAGGTAATCACACAACGATTTAGCTTCTTGAAGCATAACAATATGACCTGCATGTAACAGATCAAACGTTGAACAAGTAAAGCCAATTCGTACTTCAGATGGATCTATGTTTAACCCATCCGCTATTTTAGAAATGTCCACAAACATTTTTCACGCACTCCATAATATAATTTTTGTCAGGATGATACTTGTAAACTCTAGTAATCTCAGCAATAACTAGGACTAGAAGTATATCTTTATTTATCTCATTAAACAAAGCAAGATATTCAAATGTTGCTTTATAAACATTAGCACTGTAATCATTAATGACTAAGCTTGCAATAAGTTTAGCACAGTCAATTTCAGTACAACCAAACACACCAGTAATAGGATCAATTAATGTCATATCAGTTTCTTTGAATAACATATTCTTGATACCAAAGTCACCGTGTGCAAACGTTCTATCATATGTTCTTACTTCATTAAGAAGTCGCATATCACGCACGTTATCAATAAGTATTTCTTGACCTGAATTATTAGCATGAACTTCTATACGATCTATATATGATTCGTAAGTTAGATCGTCCAATGGTTCAAGTAATTTCATAGCCTCAAGTTTATTCTGAATAAGCGCAAGACCCATATGAAAGTTATCATCAAAGTAGCCTTCGTCGTGCTCAACATAATCCATAGTAATAGTTTCACCAACGATCCTATGCACATTTGGTGTGGCGATACCCTTTGCTTTAGAAAACCAATCACCTGTTGCATGTGCATTAGTATCTTGTTTGTGTACTAGTTTACCATCTGTATAGATTTCTCCACCAGATAAACCACCCTCAAGATCGCGTATGTTTACTTTAAGAAAGTCTTCTGGCAGAATACCTTTATCATCTATATAGTAAGCTGCTAATGGTTTTTCAAATGATAGCTCATTGTACTTAACGTTGTTATTATTAAGCCAGTTAGATATGCTATTATAATACTTGCTATATGCTTCTTCCCTACTTGCACAAGAGATAGATCCACGCGCGGTGAAAATATCAATCTGCCATCCTTGATCATATAAGTTATTAAGCTTATTAATCAAGGGTACGTTAGGAAGAGCATCATCAAAGTTGCGGTTTTGGTGGAACGCTAGTGTGTCGTCAAAATCTACAACAATTCGTTTGTGATACATTAAAAAAATCCTTCAAGTGTTGAACCAACATTGTTGGGAGACTCAATAGGGAATTGCTTTCCGTCAATCAATGTAAACGCTAGCTTGTCAATTACAGTTTTAGCTGATGTGATAAGTACTTCACCATTATCACGACGTTCACGAGCAGACGGAAAGTAATCCGAAATAGTCTCTACAAAATCTATCTTATCACTTCTTTTGCCTTTTGTCAACACAAAATCAAGAAACTTTTTACCAATCACATCAATATCATTAAACTTGTAGATAAGTTCACGACAAGCCTTAGAGCGTGCTTCCCATTCTTCTTTATCATTAGCAATGCGCTCTAATTCTACAGCAAGTTCTGCTTCACATTGAGCTTCAGAAACAAGAGGTCCATAGTATTCACCCCACAGTTTACCTTCAGGTGATCGAGCGTTTTCTGCAAAGTGACGACTAATAACTGGTACAGTCAATAGGAATGATTCAATAACCGTGTATTCCATACGATGACCGTACTCGGTTGGATCCTTTAGACGATAACCACACCATGAAGCCATAGACTCACCAAGCTGTGTCATACCCCAAGAATACTTATAACGATCGTAAGCATTCATTGGTAGATTAGGCGCGTTAGGTTTTTTCAGCTCAGCAGGAGGAACTGAGTATTCACCGCTTAC
>Ga0209279_10000429_pt1 | contig 27774 bp, 37 predicted proteins | sample CoawatmetaG00DNA_3_FD_187508 | JGI IMG/M metagenome (GOLD analysis project Ga0209279, IMG submission 187508) | Marine microbial communities from the West Antarctic Peninsula - Coastal water metaG006-DNA (SPAdes) (version 2) | ecosystem: Environmental > Aquatic > Marine > Coastal ... | reverse complement strand
TAATATAATGGGACATGTATCACATAGTCAGTTTGTTTCTTATAGCGAATGTAACCTTAAATGGAAACTTCGTTACATAGACAAACTAGGAACTTTTACAGGCAATATTCATACTCTTTTTGGAACAGCGATGCACACTACACTTCAGACTTATTTAACAGAGATGTATGGTACTTCTATTGTAGCAGCTGAATCACTTGACTTGAATGGTATGTTGAAAACCGAAATGATGAAAGAATTTAAAATCATAAAAGAAAATCAAGAAAACTTACCTTGTAGTCAAGATGATATGGTTGAGTTTTACCAAGATGGCTTGGCTATACTTGAACACTTTAGAAAACATCGTGGTAAGTATTTTATGAAAAAGAACTATGAGTTGGTTGGAATTGAGTTGCCTATATTTATGAAGTTACAAGAAAATGTTGAGTTAAAGAGTTATCTTGACGTAGTGATAAGAAATAAAATATCTGGCAGAATTACAATTATTGATTTAAAAACATCTACCAGAAGTTGGACAGACTTTCATAAGAAAAACTTCTACAAGAAAGCTCAGTTATTACTTTATAAAAAATTCTATTCGGATAAATTTGACATACCATTAGATAAGATAACGGTAGAGTTCTTAATACTGAAGAGAAAGATAGCAAAACAAAGTGACTTCCCTATCAGTAGGTTACAGAGATTTGAACCTGCTAACGGTAAGGTTAGTGTTAATAAAACAGTTAAAGCCTTTACTGAATTCCGTGAAGCTATTTATGACGAAAAAGGAAACCATAAAACAAACAGAGATTACAATGCTTCACCTGGTAAAGCTTGTACGTTTTGTGAGTTTTTAAATACGGAGCATTGTAAATGGGGAAAGAAGTTATAAAAGTTGGAATAGTAGGTAGTCGTAGATATGAAAACCGAAGAAAGATTAAGGAATTTATATTTAAATTAAAAACCGATAAAGGTTCTGATACTATTATTGTTAGTGGTGGATGCAAAACAGGTGCTGATAAATATGTTAAAAAGTATGCTTTGGAATTGGGATTACAATATCAAGAATTCCCACCTCAACATGAACATTGGAACATATATTGTCCTAAAAATAAAAAAGACTACAGCAAACCATATAATGTTAAAAACTTCTTTGCTCGTAACAAAATAATTGCTATATATTCACAATATGTTGTTGCTTTCATACCGAGAGGAATTGAATCAAAGGGTTCTATGTCTACAATTAATTATGCTAAAAAATTTGGAAAAAATACACTCGTTATAGATTAAATATATATATTTATATATATATGAAAAACACAGAAATAAAACTAACTTCGGTTAAAGTAATTCAAAATCTTTATGAATCATTTAAAAGCAAAACTGTTAATTCTTCTATGAACTTACAAAAGCTAGTTAATAGGTCTTTACATCAATATTTGAATGATGATTTACAAAGAGAGCAGATAGAAACTTACGATAAGCTTTATGTAAGTGGAAGTCAATTTTAAAATTATATTAAACAAAGGTTATTATGAGTAAGAAAAAGATATTATTAATGTCAGATGACATTAGAATGCATAGTGGGGTAGCTACGGTATCAAAAGATATCGTTATGGGTACTCTTAATGAATATGATTGGGTTCAGATGGCTGGTGCTATTAAACATCCTGAAAAGGGTAAGATAGTAGATATGTCAGAGAATCTTGAAAAGGATTTTGGAATCAAAGATGGGTATTTAAAAATATATCCAGTTGATGGCTATGGTAATCCTGATTTGCTCAGAGAAGTTATCCGAATGGAAAAACCTGATGCTATTCTTCACTACACCGATCCTAGGTTTTGGATTTGGTTTTATCACATGGAAGCAGAGATAAGACAAACAACTCCAATATTTTATTACAACATTTGGGATGATTTACCTGATCCACAATACAATACAAATTACTACCGTAGTAGTGATTTATTAATGTCAATCTCAAAACAAACTTATGGTATAAATAACAGATTATTAAAGCCATATGGTTATAAAGATTGGCAGACTACATTTGTACCACATGGAATCTCTTCAAGGCGATTTAAAAAGATTCAAGATGATGATAATAATCTAATGAATTTTGAAGAAATTCATGGTATATCCGATAAGAAATTTAAACTATTATATAGTAACAGAAACATCAGAAGAAAACAACCAGGTGATGTTTTATTAGCATACAAATACTTTATGGATGGATTAACACCTGAACAAAGAGAAGAATGTGTGTTGGTATTTCATACTCAACCATGTGATGACAATGGAACAGATTTACCAAGAGTTCATAGACATCTATGTCCTGATTATGATATATGTTTTACTTACGATCAAGGTGGAGCATTTAATGATGATGCTATGAATTTATTGTTTAACTCAGCTGATGTTTACATTAATATTGCTAGTAATGAGGGATTTGGATTAGGTAGTGCTGAAGCTCTTGCGGTTGGGACACCAATCATTGTAAATGTAACTGGTGGTCTACAAGATCAATGTGGATTTAGAAATGACGAGGGGAATCTATTAACCGAAGATGATTATATCGAACTTGGTACTAATCATAGAGGTAAATACAAGACTCATGGCGAATGGGTAAAACCTGTATATCCAGCTTCAATATCGTTACAAGGTTCGCCACCTACACCATATATTTGGGATGACAGATGTAATCCTGAAGATGCGGCTGTTAATATTAGAGAATTCTATGATATGGGTAGAAATGAAAGAAAGAGACTTGGTGCTTTAGGTACAAAGTTTTGTAGAGAAAATCAAATGACGGCTAATGCTATGGCTGAGAACTTTATTAGTTCTATGAATGGAGCATTTGATAATTGGAAACCAAAGAAAAAATATGATATGGTGAAAGTATGAAAAAATCAGTAGTTATGGTAGCGCCATTTAATACTCGTAGTGGGTATGGTGATCACGCTAGGTCAATATTCTATTCAATCATGGATAGAGATGATTTGGATATTAAGTGTTTGGATGTTAAATGGGGAAGCACTCCAAGAAATCATTTGAGACCAGAAGTTTCACGACACAAGAAGTTATTGGATTCGTTTATATCTGATGGTACTTTAAAAGAAAAACCAGATGTACTAATTGACATCAGAATACCTAATGAATTCAACAATGGTGGTAAATTTAACATCGGTATAACTGCTGGAGTTGAAACCGATGTAGTTTCACCTGAGTTTTTAGCAGGAATGAATCAGATGGATTTAAATCTAGTACCATCTACATTTACTGCTAATACATTTAAAAAATGTACGTATGACCAAATGACAGATGGACCTGATGGTAAAAAACAAAAGACTGGAGAAATAAATCTTCAAAAACCAATAAGTGTATTGTTTGAGGGTGTGGATACGGACATCTATAAACCATTAAGTGCACAAGAAATAAAATCAGATTTTACTGATGAGTTTAATAGTTTAGTCAAAGAGAACTTTGCTTACTTACATGTTGGACAATGGACAAAAGGTGGTTATGGAGAAGATAGAAAAAATATACCATTGATGGTAAAGTGTTTTCTTCAATCATTTGCAAACCAACCTAACTCACCAGCATTAGTATTGAAAACAAGTGGTGCTGATTTCTCTGTATTGGACAAAGAAGAAACTCTTAGGAATATAAGGAAGTTAAAAGAAAATTTTAAATCAGCAGACACCTTACCATCTGTATATTTGATTCACGGAGACTTGACCATTCAAGAGATGTCTTATATGTATAACAACCCAAAGATAAAATGTTTTATAAGTTGTACACATGGAGAGGGATTTGGTAGACCTTTACTAGAAGCTAGTTGTTGTGGATTACCCGTGATTGCTTCAAAGTGGAGTGGGCATTTGGATTTTCTAAATGAAAAAGAATCTTTACTGATTGAAGGTCATTTAAAAGAAGTTCCAAAAGGACAGATTTGGAAACCTATTATTGTTGAACCGAGTAAGTGGTTTAATGTAAATGAAACTGATGTGATTCGTAAAATAAGAATGTTTCATAAAAAATATTCCATTTTCAACAAGAAAGGTAAACGATTAGGTAAGGCTAACCTAAGAGACCATTCATTAGAAAAGATGGCTAGAAAGTTCAATACAATCCTAGACAATGTTTTAAAGCAAATACCATCAGCAGTATCCTTAAAACTGCCTAAGTTAAAAAAGGTAGGTGGGAATACAAAATCAAACACTACTGTTAAACTTCCTAAATTAAAGAAAATAACATAATGCCAGATGCTTTTTTAAAGGTACAATGCCCATGCTGTCTATTGGATGATAATGATGTCGATGACTCTTTACTTTTACTTGGTGATATTGAACAGAATATGCAGTGTTTATATTGTGGTTTTGCTTCAAATAATGATATGAAATCACACGTCAATGACAATCCATTTCCTCAAGAATTCAAAGATGTATGTAGGGAAATACACAAAAGATGGTGGGCTCCATCGGTATTCACTACTGCAAATTATAATGTAATTCCTTTGGTTGAAGAGTCACAATTAAAATGGAGATTAATTCCACATTCTAGTCCTGAAACAGAGGTTACTGTCCCTACATTTATTGATGCTTATCAGATGGTAGAAAAATTGGAGAATTTAATTGGCGAACAAATACAACAACCGAAAGATAATTAAATCGGAGCAGACAATATCAACTGGTAAGTTATTACCTGGTATGATTGTTACGTTTAATTACTCTGAATCTAATATCACAGATGCAAGACCAATTCTATTATTTTTAAATGCTGAAAATAAATTACTAGAGGGCTTGAATATTAATTATATTAATCCATCTAAGTTAACTAAACTATTTAGTGTTATTGATATGAAAAAAACTGAAGTGGATGAGAGAGAAAATCTAGTATCATTAAAGGAAGAGTATTTTAGGATACAAATAGCCAACTCAAAGAAACGTTCTGCTATGACTGCTAAAAGATTTTATTCAGATGTCGTTAGTGCTGATAATGTATTCAAAAAAGCATATCGTAGTTACAAAACAACTAAATTGACAGCATTAAAGGTTACGAATATTAAATTAAATATGGTTGGCATTAGTGAAGATTAGTTACTCTATATTAGTTCACAATGAAACCGATACATTAGAGAAGTTATTAAAGTTTCTGGTTAAATGGAAACAACCAGAAGATGAGATTGTAATACTTGACGATTATTCGGATGATAAGAAGACAATAGAATTATTAGATTTCTATGTATCCACCAATAACATAGTTTACGAGCAAAGAAATTTATTGGGTGATTTTGCTTCACAGAAGAATCATTTAAAATCAATGGGTAGTGGGGATTATAGTTTTAATCTTGATGCTGACGAGATGATAAGTCTTTGGATGATTAAGAATGTACACTCTATAATAGAAGCTAATGAGGGTATAGATTTAATATATTTACCGAGAATAAATACAGTAGAGGGTGTAACTCAAGCACATATAAACGCTTGGAGATGGCAAGTTAATGAAGATGGTTGGGTAAATTTTCCTGATTGGCAAGGTCGTATATTTAGGAATCGACCAAACATAAGATGGCAATACAAAGTTCATGAGATGATAACCGGCTACCAGACTTATGCTACTTTACCACATGATAAACCATTTTGTATTTTACATCCTAAAACGATAGATAAACAAGAACAACAAAATCAAAAATATAGTGGGATACAAAGATGAAAATAATAGTAATGGGTGGTGCTGGATTTGTAGGTACAAACTTAGTAAAAAGATTGTTAAAAGATGGACATGAAGTATCAGTAGTAGATAACTATTCTACCGGATTCAAAGAAAATCACCAAGAAGGTTGTACATATTATGATTATGATTTATCGAGTAAACATACACTTGGTATATACGTAGACCACGACACTTATCCATCTTGGAGAGATAATAAATATGATTTAATAATTAATGTTGCTGCTTTAGCTAGGATACAACCATCATTATCGGATCCGGTTAAAGCAATAAGTAATAACTTTAATAGTGCTTTACACGTATTGGAATGGGCTAGGAAAACTGATACACCCGTAGTATTCTCTGGCTCAAGTACAGTTCATCACGGTTTATGGGGTAGTCCATATGCTTGGTCTAAATATGCTGGTGAACAATTATGTGAATTATATACTAAGGTATATGAATTACCAACTGCTATATGTAGATTTTATAATGTATATGGGGAACATCAATTAGAAGATGGAGCATACGCCACGGTTGTTGGTATTTTTGAAAAACAATATCGTGAGGGTAAAGCATTAACTGTTACTGGTAATGGAGAACAAAGACGAGATTTTACTCATATAGATGATATAGTTGATGGAATAGTTCGATGTGGTTTTAATCTATTTGGTGATAATCCAATCTCAAGTGGTCAAGCTTATGAATTAGGTAGGGGGAAAAACTATTCAATAATAGAGATAACAGAAATGTTTGGTCAAGCCGAGGTGGAATACATACCAGCAAGAAAGGGTGAATATCCATTTACTTTGGCTGATTATACAAAAGCTAATGAAGAACTTGGTTGGAATCCAATTCTCGATATAAAGGACTATTTACACGATATAGTAAAATGAAATTAGCTTATATATATGATTGTTCAACTCAAAACTCATATTATGTAAAAGACAAAATATCATATGATTTTATAGACAACAAGCCCTACTTTCATCAACATTCCATAACACCTGATTTACACGTTACCGGTTGGAATTTTCCATTTCTTTGGGGAGACGGATGTTTTTTAAATTTAGAAGAATGGGTGGATAAATTTGATTTGCCTGATGATGATTTTGATATGATTTTATATTCCAATGAAAGGCTTGGATTAGATGATGACAACTATTCAAAATATTCAGTTGAAAGGTTAAGAGAAAAATATCCAAATGCTAAGATTGTTGCTTATCTGAAAGAGGTTGAGTTATCAGTACATAATAGGGAAGTTAGAACTAAAAACAGAATACATTTTTTAAAGTCATGTGATGGTATTGTAGCTCATGGCGTAAGTACGATGAAAGGTTTAGACGACTACACGGATATGGAAAAGTTAATTGGAAAGAAAATTCATTTCGTGTCCCATCCAGTTAACATTAATTTATACTACGATACTTTTTATTCATCTAAAAAAGAAGAATCTATATTTGCTTATTTACCTAATCCAATTCATAGAAGAGGTGAGACTTATAATTTTGCTAATTATATCGGTAACAAATATAATATACCTGTTAAGTATAAAACGCTTGACATTAACCAAAAATTTGATTATCTTCCATTGAAAGAATTTGTTGAACTTTGGAGTCCATCTTCATTTATTTTTAATTTAGATCCATCGCCAACACATCCAGGACAACAGGCTATACAGGCTGCTAATGTTGGTTCTATTAACATAGGTGGATTGAATGAATCACACCATCTTTTATTTCCACAAACAGCAACTTGTGATAAGGACATATTAGAAGAAAAGTTTAAAGAATATTTAAAGGATATAAAAAAAAGATTTCAAGTAATAGAATATGCTTGGGAAAAATTAAATGAAAACTATTCGTTCAAAGTAATTAAAAAACAATTAACCGATTTATATGAGGGATTAACGTGATACAGATACCAGATTATTTAGAAAAAAAACGAGACGTTTATATTACCAAAGAGGAACTTATTTCTTTTGAAACGGAAGTAAAGGATAGATACGAAAATGGTGAAATACTAGCGCCGGTTCACTTATCAAAGGATAATGAAGATGAGTTGATTGATATTTTTCAATACGTAGACACGGATGATTGGGTTTATTCTGCTTGGAGAAATCATTATCATGCTCTCTTACATGGATTTGATAGACAACAGTTGATGGATGATATTGTTTCAGGTAGGAGTATGGCTACCAGCAGTAATGTTAATAAATTCTATTCATCTGCTATCGTTGGTGGTATTATACCTATAGCACTTGGAACTGCTATGGCTATAAAGAAAAAAGGTTTGGATAGAAAGGTGTGGTGTTTCATCGGAGATATGACTTTTGAAACCGGAGTATTTTATGAGTCATACAAGTATGCTAGAAATTTTGAACTACCAATAGAATTTGTTATAGAGGATAACAATTTAAGTGTACATACTCCAACAGATGCTACTTGGAATGGTAAGAGAGAAGTTCCAAGTGATGTTGTATATTATAAATATGAAAATGGATACCCACATCACGGTACTGGTGGTTGGGTTAACTTTTAGAGGATAAAATGAAATACAAAGAAGAATTAATCAAGTCAATGAAATGGCTTGGAGAAAAAGAAAACACGTTATTTTTAGGACAAGCTACATTATTTAGTGGACATGCTATTTCAGGTACATTGGGTGAAGTACCTAAAGAAAAGTTGATTGAATTACCTGTAGCAGAAGAGGTTCAGATGGGAATGTGTGCTGGATTATCCCTAGAGGGTTTTGTTCCTATTTCAATATACCCAAGATTTAACTTTATGATGTTAGCTATAAATCAATTAGTAAATCACATAGACAAGATGAAGTCGATGAGTAAAGGTATGTTGATTCCTAAAGTTATTGTTAGAGTTGCTGTCGGTGCTAGTAAACCTATTGATGGTGGAGCACAACACACACAAGACTTTACTGAGTCTCTAAAACATATGTTAACGGACACTAAATTAGTTGAGTTAACTGAATCAGACCAAGTATTTACTACATTTAAAGATGCTTATAATAGAGATGGTTCTACCGTAGTTGTAGAATGGGGTGACTTTTACGTTGATAAATAATTTAAAAGGATTGGAAGTAATTGATAATTTCCTACCAGTGGATGTTGCTAATCATTTAGAAACTTTATATACCAAAGATGATGGTTGGGAACTTATAGATCAAGTTAGAGAGACTCATTATCAACATGTATTTAAGAATGATTCTGAATATTTTCCAAATGAAGATGAGCATTACATGGCTAGGTTCAAAAGGTCTGAACAATTAGAAAGAGAAATTTCTGATATATTTGATGAGTATTTTAAACCAAAATTAATTTCATTTTCACAAAAAAAACTCTTGGAATTTGATACAAGATGTTATAAATTAGACCATGAAGATTTTTATAGAACACACATCGATGACTACGCTGGAACGGTGGGATGTGTTTACTATCTCAACAAAAGATGGTGTTGGGATTGGGGTGGAATACTTCATATAGGTGAAAGGGATGATGAATTGACATCTATATTCCCAAAGTTTAATCGTATAGTAATACACGATATGAAGAAGTTTAGATTTAATCACTTCATTAGTCCAGTAGCAAATTATGCTAAACAAGCAAGATACTCGATTGTATCTTTTAACAAATAGGAGAAGGTGTGTTTAAGGATAAAAATATATTGATAACTGGTGGCAAAGGTATGATTGGTAGGGCTTTAACTAAGTTGATAGAAAAGGAATCACCGAGATATATAAAAATTGCTGATTTACCAGAATATGATTTGAGGGATAGAAAAGATTGCGAGACTATATGTGATGGACAAGATATAGTATTTCATTTAGCTGGTATAAAAGGTTCACCACAAAGATGTATGGAATCACCAGCATCATTTAGTGTTCCCATGATTCAGTTTAATGCTAATATGGTAGAGGCTGCTTACAATGCTAATGTGGATTGGTTTCTATATACAAGTTCAGTTGGGGTATATCATCCAGCAGAGGTATTTGTAGAAGATGATGTATGGAAAACATTTCCGAGTGAAAATGATTGGTATGCTGGGTGGGCTAAAAGAATAGGTGAAATGAACGTAGAGGCTTATGTAAAAGAACATAATTGGAATAAGTGTTCTATTGTCAGACCTGCGAATGTATATGGTCCTTATGATAATTTTGGTCAATGGTCTATGGTTGTCCCATCATTGATTAAAAAAGCTATGGAGAATGATGTTTTATCAGTATGGGGTGATGGTTCACCAATAAGAGATTTAATCTATGCTGAAGATGTTGCTCGTGGTATGATTCATATGGTAGAGAATAAAATTACTAAGCCAGTTAATCTTGGTAGCGGTACAGGAGTAACTATAAAAGAAATTGCTGAAATAGTCGCTGAATACTTTGGAAAGAAAATAGAGTGGGATATAACAAAACCAATGGGTGATATGAAACGATTGATGAGTATGGATAGGGCAAAGTCTTATGGTTTTACTCCCAATATTGAATTAAAAAACGGTATAATAAAAACTATAGAGTGGTATAAGGGGAGAAAGGATGTTCTTTAAAGATAAGAAAGTAGTCGTGACTGGAGGTAGTGGTTTTTTAGGAACACATTACCTTGAAGAGCTATTAAACAGAGGTGCTATAGTAAAAACACACATACATAATAAACCATTACAAATTGATGATGGTAGGATTGAAGTAGTAGACAATATAGATTTACAAAATATCGATGATTGTATGAAATTAATAGATGGTGCAGATTACGTAGTACATTCAGCTGGTAATATTGCTAACCCTAAATTAGTACCAACCGATTTTCAGATAGCATTGAATCAAATAACACTTATCACTAATGTATTAGAAGCTAGTTACAAGTGTGGTGTTAAGGGTTTCGTTGATGTGAATAGTTCTACTGGTTATCCTGATAGAAGACATCCAATTACAGAAGATGAATTTTGGGATGATGAGCCATATATTTCATATTATGGATATGGTTGGATGAGAAGGTATAGAGAAAAGGTTATGGAACATACTTCACATTTAACGGATATGAAGATAGCAATTGCCAGAGGTACTGCTATATTTGGTCCTAATGATAACTTTGACCTAGAAACTTGTCATGTAGTTCCAGCACTTATTAAACGAGTATTGGATGGTGAGAATCCATTCGTTGCTTGGGGTAGTCCTGATGTTGTTAGGGACTTCCTATATGTTAAGGATGTTGTCAATGGAGCATTGTTGATATTAGAGAAGGGAAAATCAATGAGGCCTTATAATCTAGGTTACGGTTCTACAGTAACTATCGGTGAGATATTAAATACAATACTAGAAGTAACTGATAAAAAACCAAAAGTGAAATGGGATGATTCTAAACCAACTACAATTCCATTTAGAATGGTCAGTACGGATAGAATTAAAAATGAACTTGGTTTTAAACCAACTTATACTTTTAAACAAGGCATTAAGAAGACAATAAATTGGTATTTGGAGAACGTAAAATGAGTTTTGATTGGCAATTAATAAACGATAGCATAACAGATAGTGATAAGAAAGCATTAACTGATTTTATCAATGAACCTAATCAAAGATTTACCAACGGCCGTAGAGTAAGGGAATTTGAAAAGAAATGGTCAGAGTGGTTAGGTGTAAAACATAGCGTGATGATTAACTCTGGCGCTATGGGTAATTACATGTCAATATCAATCATGAAAGAAAAAAATAATAGGTCACGAGGAGAGGTAATTGTTCCTGCTATGTGTTGGGTTTCTGATGTATCGTCTATTGTTAACTTGGGATTTACACCAGTATTCGTTGATATTGATTTTTCTAATTTAGCCATGTCATTGGATAATATTAAAAAAGCTCATAATGGAAATACTGTTGGTATAGTATTGGTTCATTTACTTGGGTTTAATGCTTTAACTGATGAGTTATTAAAGTATACCAAAGAAAATAATATATACTTAATTGAGGATGTATGTGAATCACATGGTGCTACACATGGTAATGCTAAGGTTGGAACTTTTGGTGACATATCCATTTTCTCTTTTTATTTTGGTCATCACATGACTACGATTGAAGGTGGTATGGTGTGTACAAATGATGATGAGACTTATGAATTAGCAAAGATGTTTAGGTCACATGGATTTGTAAGGGAAGCTTCTAACGAGACTATTGATAAGTTTAAGAAAGAATATCCTAATGTACATCCATCATTTACATTTGGTGTTCCTGGATATAACGTAAGGTCAACAGAACTTAATGCTGTATTGGGGTTAGAACAGATAAAAAGATTGGATGATAATATTTGGAGAAGACAAGATAATTTCAGAACTTGGATAAGTTTTTTGGATAGTGAAAAATATTATACCGATTATTTAGAAGAGGGTAGTAGTAATTTTGCACTTCCATTGATAGTAAATAATAGTGATAAATTATTACTTGACAAAGTATGTAAAGTTTTGGATGACGGAAAGGTTGAATATAGATTGGGAATGGCTGGTGGTGGTAATCAAGCAAGGCAACCTTATTTGAAAGATTATCATTTCATCACCCACGAATTAGAGAATATAAACTATGCTCATAATTATGGACTTTATCTTGGTAATCATCCAGAATTAAATAAAATACAAATTGTTAATTTATGTGAGGAGTTGAATTCATTATGAATATATTAATAACAGGTGGTACAGGTTTTGTAGGTAGTCATATGATTGACTACATCTTAAAGTATGCTATAAAACCAGACCAAAAGATATATTGTACGAAGCGATGGATGGAAGACACTAAGAACTTAGATCACATTGTTGATGATAGGTTAGAATTTATTGATTGTGATTTATTAGATGCTTTAAGTATTAGGAGGGCAATAGATATATCTAAACCAAGTAAGGTATTTCATTTTGCTGCTCAAAGTTTTCCTGAAGTAAGTTTTAAAACACCAGTTATAACTTTACAAACTAATACCGTTGGTACAACACATTTGTTAGAATCAATAAAAGATTCAGAATATGATCCTGTTATTATTAGTGTATCTACTAGTGAGGTATATGGGATGCCTGAAGAAGATGAAGTTCCTATAAAAGAAACCAATCCAATCAGAGCTGCAAATCCATATTCAATATCAAAGGTTGGTCATGACTTGATGTCTCAGTATTATCATAAGGCATTTGGTATGAAGATTATCATAACGCGTATGTTTAGTCATGAGGGTTCTCGCAGAGGTAAACAGTTTGCTTTATCATCATTTGCTCATCAAATAGTTTTAAATGAAAAGGGTAAAGGAGATGGATTTATCAGGCATGGTAATTTAGATTCAACAAGAACCTATGCTCATATTGATGATGCTATAAATGCTTATTGGATATGTTCTTCTAGTGATAAGTTCGGTGAGATATATAATATTGGTGGACACGAAACTTGTACCGTGGGTGAGGCTTTAGACAAGCTAATTGATATGTCTACTAAAGGTGATCTAAAAAAGAAATTAGACCAAGCTAGAGTCAGACCTACTGATATAACTTTACAAATACCAGATACGACAAAGTTCAGACATGAGTTCGGTTGGACTCCTAGAAAAAATTTAGCTGATGTATGTGAGGATTTATTAAATTATTGGAGAGGGGTAATATGAAAAATGTTATATTTTGGACTGGTATAAAAAATAAAGCACCAAACATAGTAGAAAAATATGGTGGTTATGAGTGGATGGATATTTCAAAAAAAAGTTGGGAATATTGGTGTGAAAAAAATAATTGTATTTTTTATCATTATGAAACTCCTTCACAAAATAACTTAATGGAATTTAGAGTTACTTGGCAGAGGTGGTTTGATGTATATGATGAGTTAGAAAAAAATAATATTGATTATGATAAAATATTATTGGTTGATGCCTGTTCTATTGTAAAATGGGATTGTCCAAACTTTTTTGATTTATGTGATGATAGAATCACTGCTTGGTTGGATAAAGATAATTGGGGTTGGATTTATCAAAGTGTTATTGGGTATAAAGAATTCTTTAAAAGTTATAAACATAATTTTTCAGATAGGTATATTGTTAATAATTATATTAACGCTGGAAGTGTAATAATAAATAAAAAACATAAAGAATTTTTTAAATCATTAAAAGAATTTTATTATGATAATAAAGATAAGTTAATAAGTTTACAAGATAAAGAGGTAATAAAGGGTACAGATCAAACTCCATTTAACTATTGGCTACAAATAAAAAATATAGATGTGAATGTATCATTACCTTTTATGTACAATTTAACTCATATGCATAGGAAGGATATGCTTATCCATAATTGGCAACAAGAAGAGGACAAAATGCCTTATTTTATAAAATATGGGTATGTGTGGAAATATAATGGTATACCAAAAAATAAAAGAACGGACCTTATGAAACAAACTTGGGATATAGTGGGAGCTAATTATGAGTAAAAATATAGTTTTTATACCTTGGATATTAGATGAGAGTAGAGCAACTCGTTCTTTGCCATATAAATACTCTATAGCTAGTTGGAAAAAATGGTGTGAGAAAAATAATTGTGATTTGGTTATTATGGATGAGACTATATGTCCGGTTAGTGAAATGAAAATAACTTGGCAACGTTATCATGTATTGGATATATTAGAAAATAGTGATATAGATTATGACCAAGTTCTTATGGTCGATGCTGATACGATAGTTCATCCAGATACACCAAACTTTTTTGAAATGACAGATGGTAAGTTTACGGCTGTTCATAATGAAGGTTCATATGATTGGATATGTAGGAGTATAGAAAATTATCACAAACATCTCTTTTCTGATATGGAAGTCCCATTTGGATTAAATGAGTACATAAATACAGGTTTTTTAATTTTTAATAAATCACATAAAAAATTTATAAATGATTTCTTAGGTTTTTATAATGAAAATTCTGAAAGGATTAATCAAATACAAGAAACTTTTAAAGTCGGTACTTGTCAAGCCGTAATACAATATTTGTTAAAAATTAAAAATGTGGAATTAAATTTATTACCATATGAGTATAATATGTGTGATTTACCGAGAAAAGAACTATTGGATGAGCAACTAACTATGACAAATGTTGGTTGGGTTTATCACTATTGCGCTATCCCAAACAACCATGATGCTAATTTGACAATGTATTGGATGAAAAAAACTTATGAACATTTATATGGAAAATTAGATGATTAGAGTTGGTTTAATAGGTTATGGTAATTGGGGCAAAATACTTCATAAAAAACTAGAAAAGTTTTGTGATGTGAAGTTTACTTGTAGGAGTAAAGATACATACTTAGACAAGCTAGATGATGTCGATTGGGTAGCAATCGCTACTCCGAATAATACTCATTTTAACATAGTTAAAGATTGTATATTAGCAGGTAAAAATGTTTTTTGTGAAAAACCATTGACACCAACTTATAAAGAATCTTTTTTATTATTTGAATATGCTAAAACATATGGAGTTAAGCTATATGTAGATGATATTCAAAATTACAGAAGTTATAATTTTGACATATCAGATAACAATTTGATAGAAAGAAGAAAATCCGGTGGTGGTAATATCAAAGATATATTATATCGATTAACTTATCATGATATATATCTTCTTTATGATTATATAAAGGATTCAGAAATAGAATACATAAAGCCAATTGATTTAAATAGAAAATTACAATTTGAAATTAAATTTAGTAATGTGAGAGTAGAATTTCTATATGACTTAAATTCAAAAGAAAAAAAACATAACATCAATGGAGTTAACTTACTTGCAAGTAATGATGTTTTAACTAAAATGTTATCAAAAGCTTTAATGGGTTCTTATTATTTAAATAACAAAGTAGACTATGATTATAATAAAAAAATAACTTTATTTACAAATAAAATTATAGATAAAATAAATAAAGAATTATTTAAAAAAGTGAGTGTAATTGGTGGTGGTATATTTGGTTGTACAACTGCTTGGGTTTTATCTAAAGAAGGTTATGATGTAACTTTGTATGAAAAAAATAATGATATAATTAGCCAAGCTTCTAATATAAATCAATATAGATTACATAAGGGCTATCACTATCCACGAAGTAAGGAAACTGCAATTTCATCAATTGATGGTGAAAATACTTTTTTACAAGAATATGGTGATGCTGTTGTTGATGATATGGTTGAACATTATTATTGTATAGCTAAAAAGGATAGTTTAGTTACTAGTAAAGAATATAAAGAATTTTTAAATAAAATAAATTTACAATATAAAGAAAAAAAGCTTGACTTTATACATGAAAATGTTGTAGATTCTATTGTTATTGTTGATGAACTATTATTTGATCCTAATAAATTAAGAAGTATATGTTGGGATAAATTAAAAAAACATAATGTAAATGTAATTTTAAATACTAATTATGATATTTTTGATTTAGATGATAATTATGTAATTAACTCTACATATGCAAATTTAAACCAATTACTACCAATAGATAAACAAAGAGATTATCAATTTGAGTTGTGTGAAAAGCCAGTTATTAAATTACCTATACAATATAAAAATAAGAGTGTTGTTATAATGGATGGTCCTTTTATGTGTATAGATCCATTAGGCGATACAGGTTATCATATTATGGGAAATGTAGTTCATGCTATCCATTCTACAAACATTGGTAAATTCCCTAAATATGATTCAAAATTTACTAAATTATTAAATAGGGGTATTGTTAAAAATCCATCGATAACTAATATTGATAAATTTATACAATCGGCTAAATATTTCTTTATTGAAATAGAAAAATCAGAACACATTGGCTCAATGTTTACATTCAGAACTGTATTACCAAACAGAGACAAAGATGATGCAAGACCTACATTAGTTGAAACTCAAACAGATAATATCATTAATGTATTTTCTGGTAAAATTGGAACTTGTGTAAATGCAGCTAAAGAGGTTTTAAATGAAATTAGATAAAAAATATATAATCGGAACACATGTTATGTTCTATGAAGTGGAAATGATTTCAGAATTTGTAGAAAGTGTTTATAGAGCAGTTAGTCAAGTTGATAACAGAGATAATATAACCATTGATTTCTTTTTTAATTTTTCTGAGTATTTTGAAAAAATAGATAAAAATCAAATTTCAGTAGATGAAATAAAAATAAAATTTTTAAATCAAGTTGAGTATTTGAGAGCAACTAATGTAAATGTTAGGTATACTTTTTATGACGATAATAATAAAGTATATACTATAGGTAGTTATCGTAGAGATTTAAATTATAACAATTGTAATGATTATGATTTTATAATTTGGGGTGAAAGTGATTGTTTAGTTCCAGTGGAATTTTTTAATACATTAGAATCACTATCTAGTTATGCTGATGAAAATAATATCAACAGATATACAACTACTTTTGCTACAAGAAAAATGTGGGATGCAAGTTGGAGTCTATTAGAACATACTGATTTTTCTAATTCTAAGTTTTATGATATGAAAGAAGAAGGTTGGAAAGTAGATAAATCTAGTATATGGTATACTATGTCAATAGATGAAATGAACGAAATAAATTCAAAATCAACAGAACTAGACATAAGGGTATCTAAAGAACCAAAATTTGATGGCTCTCTATTGGTTATATCATCGGATTTGATAAGATCAGGAGTTAATATACCTCATGCCTGTTATGCCTGTGGTGAAGATGCTTCTTTTGAAAAGATGTGTAAAATTATAATGGGGGACTCGTATATTCAATTTATTATAAAAAATATACTAAAAGTTCATAACCGAGTTCATCCTAAAAAAAGAGAATATGTTTTAGGCGAAATTGAATTTGAAAATGTAAAACAGAAAAGAAAATCAAACAACCTTTGGCAAAAATTTCACAAAATATGTGAACATAATTTATATAACTTGGGTGAAAATCAAACTAAATTTAAAAATGTAGAGGATTTGGATGATTAAATTTTTAGTAGTGGGTGATAGTTGTACTGATATTCATATTTATGGTGAATGTAATAGATTAAGTCCTGAAGCTCCAGTTCCTATTTTAAATCCTATTAAAAAAATAAAAACCGGCGGCATGGCTAAGAATGTAATGTCTAATCTAATAAAAATAGGAGCAGAAGTACAGATAATAACCAATCCAAATAATATAAAAAAGATACGATATGTTGATGAGCATACAAACGCTATGTTATTAAGAGTTGATGAGAATGACTTTACGGATAGAATTAATCAAAAAGATTTACATCAGGTAAAATCAAATATGTATAGGGGCTATAAATTTGATGGTCTTATAATATCTGATTATTGTAAGGGTTTTTTAACAGAAGAGGACATTGACTTTCTTATACAATATAACAAAAATATTTTTTTAGATACAAAAAAAATTCTAGGTGATTGGGTTTATGGTGTTGATTTTGTTAAGATAAATGAAAAAGAATATGATAAAACAAAAAAATCTATTGATGATAAAAAACTTTATGATAAATTAATAATAACAAGAGGTTCGCGAGGCTGCCAGTATCGTAATAAAATGTATTCTGTTTTACCTGTAGATGGAGTGAAAGATTATTCTGGTGCAGGTGATACATTCTTATCAGGATTTTCATATAAATACATGAAAACCAAGAGTGTTAAATTGGCAATAGATTATGCTCAAGAATGTGCAACAATAGTAGTTCAGAAGCATGGAGTTGCAACGATATGATAATTTATGTAGATATAGATAATATTATTTGTCATACTGAAAAATCAGTTTATGATAAACACGACCAACAAATAAAACAAAAAGAATAGAGAAAATATAATGTTTAATGATAAATATGCAGTTACAGATTTTGAAAATTTAATAAAAGATATAGATTTAGATGTCATAATTGAAACAGGTACAAAACTTGGAGAGAGTACAATAAAATTAAAAAAATATTGTAAATTTGTTCATACAATAGAATTATTTCCAGAATTTTCAAAAATAGCTCAAAAAAACTTTAATAAAGCTTGGCCAAAAGATAAAGAAAGTTGTAAATTTTGGATAGGTGATACAAGAGATAAATTAAAAGAGGTGTTAAAAACTATAACGAAAAATAAAAATGTTTTATTTTTTTTAGATGCTCATAAACATTTGAATGGACGTCCAGATGCTGATAACAATCCTTTGTTAGATGAACTTTCAACAATTATAAAGTTTGTTAAGATGGAATCCTTAAAACAACCCCATATTGTAATAGATGATTTTGCAAATCCAGAAAACGAAAAAATTAAACATAATATTTACGGCGGTGAAGATTGTCCTTTAAACATAGAATATGTAAAAGAGGATTTAGATTTAATTTATGGAAAAAATAAATATGAAGTATATTATACAGAAAAAGTAGAAAAGACAAGCCATTCAGGAAAAATATTTATTAAACCAAAAGAGAAAAAATAAAGGAACTAAAATGAAAAAAAGAAAATATCTGCCAACATTAGCTGAACTTATAGATAGATTATCTATCATACAATTAAAAGAGGTATTCATAACAGAACATAAAAATGAGTATAGTCAAGAAATTAAAGATATAGTCCATGATATAGATGTTATATTAAAAGACGAAGATGTAACTTTAAGTGGAAAGGATGTTAGAGCAATCATAGTATTGTCTCAAATGAATCTACACATATGGCATAATGAATCCGAAGCTAGAAAAGGTAATAATGCTGGAGAAAATCTTTTATTGACTCATGGGTTAAATGGTATTAGAAACACATCAAAGAATGTAATACAAGAAAATGTCGGTGGTAGAAAAGATTATAAGATAGATTGTATAGCCGATGAATTTAAAGATTGGGAGATTAGTTGGTAATGTTACAGCATGGTAAAATAAAAACTCCTACTATTATGGAAGAGACTTGTCATATTCCAAAGGGGTGGGGTAAAGAGATAATAATAGAAAACAATGAAATGTATTGTGGTAAGATATTGGTATTTAATAAAGGGTGTAAGTTTTCAATGCACTACCACATGAAAAAAGATGAGACTTGGTGGATTGAAGAAGGAGAGTTTAATTATACATTTATTGATACTGAAAATGCTTACCCAACTACATTGAAATTAACACCTGGTTTTGTAGTTAGACAATATCCAGGACAACCACACCAGTTAGAAGCATTAACTGAAGGTAGAATATTTGAGGTATCCACACACCATGAGGATTCTGATTCCTATAGAGTATTGCCAGGAGATAGTCAAGTGGAAGTATGGGATAGTATAGAAAAATTTGAAAGAGAAACTGAATTGGGAGATAAAAAATGAAAATACAATTTATAGTATGTGGATGGCATATGAATAGAAAAGGTTTAATAGACGGGTTATATGATTTAAAGGAACAAAATAAAGATATTATAGATGTATTTTGGTCATGTCACAGAGAACCAACTGATGAAATAAAAGATAAATTCGACCATAAATTATTTTTTAATGGGGGTGAGGAATATGGTGCCTATCAACAGGCTATAGAATATTTAAATTTAAGTGATGATACTGTTTGTTTTTTTCTACATGATGATTTAGTTTTAAAAAGTTTTGATTTTATAACATTATGTATTGATAGTTTAAAAAAATATAAAGTTATTGGCAACTGTATGAATTATGGTGAAAATTCTTATGATCCAAACAAAGTTATTGATATTGGTATAAAAAAAGAATTTGATAATAAAACAAGACTTGATTATGTTATGGATGAGAATAAACACTTTTTTAGTAGGGGTGCTATACCATTGAGAACTGTCAGACCAAGTTTCATTTCTATGAAATACATTAGTGTGAAGGAGATAGGTGGTTTTGAACCAAGAGTAGACGCGTATGATTATCCAAGAAAAAATAAAGAGGGTACTTATGTTTATAGAGGAAATAAAGGTATGAGTAGTTGGGGAAACGAATTCCCACAATTAAATAATTATAAATTTAATGTAGTATTTGGTCAAGATAAAATAGGATATTTAAGCAATACATATTTGGATTCTGAATACATCTATGAATGTGCTAGAGGTAATGTAGTTTCAGATCACCCAATTACAAATGTTACAAATATAATGGTTAAGGATGTAAAAACCCAAACATTTTATATGAAGGATGACTAATTAATGAAAAATTTAAAGTCCACGGTAAATGAACAAGGAAAATATGTTACACAGATTATACATTTTGTTAACAATGTAAAACGAACATATCATGGTGTAAAATCAGAATCAATAAAACAAGGCCAGTTTACAAAAATGTTTTGTAAGGATGGGACTATGATAATGATAAATGATGCAAATGTATTGTGTATAGAAATTTTTAAAGATGGGGAGTAAATATGAAAATTAGAGAAACAATGTTACCCGTTCTTAGACCAAAGGGTGGTAAAGAAGAAATACAGGCATTACAAGAAGTTATTGAAAGTGGATGGTGGGGTAAAGGTCCTAAAGTTGCTGAATTTGAAGAAAAGTTTGCTAAAATGGTTGGTCATAAATATGCCGTAGCCGTAACTAGTGCTTCACATGGTCAAGATTTGATTATGAAGGCTTTAGGTTTAAAGGGTATAGATGTAATTAATCCAACTATATCATTTATAGCAACTGCTATGATTCCACTATGGAATGATTATACTTCAAATATAGTTGATGTATTACCGGATACCATGTGTATTGATCCTAAAGATGTAGAACGATATAAGAAATCAAATAGTGAAGTTTTAATTTCTGTCAATCAAGCTGGTGTTCCTGCTGATTACGAAGGTCTACGAAAAGTATTTGATGGGTTTATACTTGAAGATACTGCTCATAGTTGTTATACGCCAGGTGCTGGTATGGGTGGAGATGCTGCTGTATGGTCATTTCAAGCAGTAAAAACTATGCCTACTGGCGATGGTGGAATGATAACAACCAATGATAAACAATTAGCTGATAAGTGTAGAGAGATGACTTGGTTTGGTGTATCTTCTACTTGGAGCAGAGCTAGTGGTGCTAGTGGTAAACCAGGTTATGCTTGGGATTATCAAGTAGACTTAGTTGGTTACAAATACTATATGATTGATATAATAGCTGCTATTGCTTTAGAACAAATGAAGAAGTTACCAGCTAACTTAGAATTTCGTAGACATGTCCAAAAGAGATATAATGAGGAGTTAAATCCAATCGTTGAAAGACCATACCATACAGAAACGGTTCAGTATTATTGTGCTAAAGTACCACCAGCACATAGAGATAGTTTAATTAATTACTTAGCTGATAAGAATATACATACATCGGTTCATTTTAAACCACTTCACAAGTATGCTCCATTGGTGCAAAATAGAGATTATCCTATTGCTGATGTAGAGTGGTTAAAATTAATATCTTTGCCAGTTCATAATGGAATGGTTGAAGATGACATTGATTATGTAATTTATTGGGTTAATAAATACTTTGAGGAGAATTTATAATGAAAATACTAGTTACGGGTGGAACCGGATTTCAAGGTTCTAACATATCTAAAAGTTTATTAGAGGACGGTCACGATGTAGTAATACTAAATGTACATTCAGAAAAAAATAAAACTAATGTAAGGAGATTTGGATTAGAAAAAGCAAAAATAATATGGGGAACTATAAATGACAGGCACATTGTCAAGGATTCTATGATAGATGTTGATTTGGTTATTCATGCGGCTGCTAAAATACATGTAGATGACTCGATAGAAAATCCTACTGATTATTTTATGACAAATGTTATGGGGACAAATAATGTTTTGGAAGTAGCTAGACAATTTAATATTCCTGTTATGCATATATCAACGTGTGAGGTATATGGGTTTCAAGATGATGACTTATTAGAATCTTCACCACTAATGCCTAGGTCACCATATGCTGCTTCTAAAGCTGGAGCGGATAGAATGGCTTATTCTTACTATACTACATATGATATGAATGTATGTATAATAAGACCTTTTAATGTATTTGGTCCTGGTCAAAAAGATGGTAAGTGTGGAGCAGTTATACCAATATGGGCTACAAGTCTTCTTAAAGGCGAAGATATAACAATATATGGCGGTGGAAATCAATCAAGAGAGTTTATTTATATTGATGATTTGATATCAGCTTATAAAATAATAATAGATAAAATGTTAAATGGTAAAGAGTTGGCTGGTGAGGTCATAAACATTGGCACGGGTATAGGTGCTAAAGTTAATCACTTGGCGGAGCTTATGGTGAATCAAATTAAAGGACCTTGGATAGAACCAAAAAATCATGATTTTTCTTATCCTGAAGAATCTCCAGCATATAACTTCAAACAAGGTAAAATTATTCACGGTGATTCAAGACCAGGTGAAGTAAAAAGATTTGTATCAAATTCAGATAAGATAAAATCTTTTGGTTGGAAACCTAAAGTTGATTTAGAAGATGGATTGAAAAATTATATAAATTGGAGAGAATCTTTATGAAAATGGCGTGGTTAAGTGAAGGTGGATATTCGGGAAAAATTCCAAGAGAACAGACAGCAAATGCTGGTGTATTGTGGGCATGGATGGCTAATTTAAAAGTAGATCATTTCCCAATACTAAATTTTGAACATGCTCCAACTGATGGCTATGATTGTTTAATATTACAAATTCCAAAAACGCCGGATGTTAGAACTGCTTTATTTGAAAGAGATATAGTTAAACAGGCAAGAAGAATAGCAAAGAAAATATTATTTTTCCAAGAAGGTCCTGTTTGGGTTTATCAAGATATGCCTTTAGAGCAGCAGTTCTGGCACTATAATACATTAGTTGATGTTGATTTAATATTCTGTGAAAACACAACAGATATTTCATATTATAAAGGTTTTGTTCCTGGTAAACCAGTTATTAATTTACCTGATTTAATTGTTGATGATACTTTAGTTGGAATTAAAAATATAAAAAAACAAGATAAAGCAATTATTGGTGGTAATTTTTGTAGATGGTATGGTGGATTTGATTCTTATATAGTAGCTCAAGAGTTTGGAGTTCCATTATTTGCGCCAAGTATGGGAAGAAAAATAAAAGGTGAAGAGGATATACCTGATTTAACTCATTTACCTTTTTTAGCTTGGAAAGATTGGATGTTTAAGTTAGCAGAATTTAAATATGGTATTCATCTTATGCAAACATATGCTGCCGGTTCGTTCATGATGAACTGTGGTTATCTTGGAATACCTTGTATTGGGTATAACCACACGGATACACAGAGAAATATATTTCCAGACTTATCGATAGATCAAGATGATTTAGATACTGCTAGAAAACTTATTAAAAAATTGGTAAATGATATTGATTTCTACAACGAGTGTTCAAAAAAAGCTTTAATTAATTTTAAAAAACATTCAAGTGAAAGTACATTTAATAACTGGAAAGAAAACTTTTTTTCAAACATAGATAAATTTATAGGAGAGTGGAATGAAATCAATTAGTTTTATAATACCAAGTAGAAATAATTTAAAATATTTAAAATGGTGTTATAACTCCATTAGAAAAAATCTTGGGTATGTACATGAAATATGTATAGCTGATGATGCGTCTGAAGATGGAACTTGGGAGTGGTTACAAGATATAGCCAAATCGGATATGGGTGTTAAAATACACAGAAATAAAGGACCTGAAAGACAAGGTTTAGTTGTATTATATGATAAATTGGTTAAAGATTATTCAACTAATGACATTATAATGATATTTCATGCTGATATGTATGCTTGTCCTGGATTAGATGATGCTATATTTAAGCATCTAAAACAAGGAACGATAGTTTCTGCTACAAGAGTTGAGCCTTCTTTACATCCACCTGGTGTTGAAAAAATAGTATCGGATTACGGTATAGAACCTGAGGAGTTTGACGAGGTAAAATTCTTAAACGATTTAAATACATTTAAAGATAGTGAAAAAATTACCAATGGGATATTTGCACCTTGGGCAATATATAAAAAAGATTTTTGGGCAGTTGGTGGTCATGATGAGTTATTTTCACCGACAAGTCGAGAGGACTCTGATATATTTAATAGGTTTCATTTAAATGGGTGTAAATTTATTCAAACTTGGGAGGGGATGGTTTACCATTTGACAAGTAGGGGTAGTAGGTTCAATTCATATAGCGGTGGCGAACCAGGTAAGGTAAATTCAAAAGAATGGCAATATACAAACTACAAGAACATAAGAAATTTTATTCGTAAATGGGGAACTAATGTTCAACATGACGATTACCTTAAACCAATTGTTTCTCCTAAATATGATATTGGGTTCGTAGCTTATAATTGTAATATAAACTTACTAAAAGAATTAGAACCCTGGTGTAGTAAGATATACCTAGACTTTGGTTCAGACTATATTAGTGAGTATATAAAAGAGGAACAACCAAATACCAAATTAAATTTGAATGAAAGAATATTCATGTATGGTAATAGTAAAATATCAAAAGTACATGATATTTGTGTTGAGTTTGATTGTAGGAATCTGAACTCCGAAAACTTTCAGATAATAGTAAATCTATCAAAGATGCTACAAGATAGTGGTGAAGTTGGCGAGATGGAACATGACATTTTCAAATTCTATATAAATTCATTAAAAACATATGAAAAGGAGCTGATAGTATGCGAGTCTTAGTAACAGGTGGTGCAGGGTTTGTCGGAACTAATTTAATTAAAAGGTTATTAAAAGATGGACATGTGGTATCATCAGTAGATAATTACTCAACAGGTAAGAAGGAGAATGAACAAGAAGGATGTGAATATTATCACACAGACTTATCAAATGATAAATGGTGGGAATTTAACGATTCTGTAAGTGGATATACGAGTACTTTAATAAAACAAGTTGATATTATATTTCATTTAGCTGCGTTACCAAGAATTGTACCATCATTTAAAAAACCTGTTGATACATTTAAATCAGGTCCTATGGCTACTATTAATTTATTGGATTGGGCTAAACTAACCAAAACACCAGTTATATATGCTGGTTCATCTTCGGTTAAAGGTGATGTCTATGCTAACCCTTATACCTTTACTAAGTGGCAGAATGAACATCTAATAGAGCTATATAATAAACTCTTTGCTGTCCCAACTGCTATATGTAGATTCTATAATGTATATGGAGAACATCAAGCAAGCGAAGGTAGTTATTGTAATGTTTTGGGTATTTTTCAGAAACAGTTCAGTAATGGAGAACCACTAACTATTACAGGCGATGGAGAACAACGAAGAGACTTTACTTATGTTGGTGATATTGTTGATGGATTAGTTAGATGTGGATTTTCACTATATGATGCATGTGCATTAAGTGGAGAATCATTTGAGTTGGGTAATGGTAACAATCGTTCTATCAATGAATTAGCTGAAGCATTTGGAGACTATCCTATAGAGTATATTGATGGAAGACCTGGTGAGATGAGAGAAACTCTAAATACAGACACCAAGGCTAGAGATATATTGGGGTGGAAACCTAAAGGTGATATAATAGAATTTATTAAAGAAAAGTATGTCTTTTGTAAGACTAATTGATATTTATAAGTATAATAAGAGGTTATAATGGAAAACAAACTAGGTTTATATGTCAGTAACTTAATGGCAACTATAGTAGATAAAGAAGAAACTGTATTTGTTAGAAAGTTAGCATTCAATGAATTGGAAAATATAAGTAGAGATATAAGTTCATTTCTTACTTCATATATTAGTGAGATTAAACCAGATCCTTTTCAAAAAGAACAAAACAAAAACAAAAACAAGAAACAAACAGAAATTAACTTTGGAGTTAAACATGAAAATAGATAATGAAGCATTAGTAGAGTTAAGAAAGATAAGAGCTGCTATGAATGATGCTTATGATAAATTAAATAAACCTTTGTATGAGAAAAATGTTGCTGCTAAAGTAAGTTATACAGAAACAAAACCCTTTGATTTAGTTCAAGAAAATTTTGAGTTTATTGCTACTAAGATTAAAACACTTGAAGCTTCAGCTGGAATAGAATAATGGCAAACGACCACGCTAAAGATAGATACGCTCCACCGGCAATTGGTAGTGACTTTGAAAAAGAATACTTCGGTGATGTAAATATTGGTGAGGTATTCAGACTTGAACCTAATAGTAAAGCTAAGCTTTTTCGTAAAATAAAAGATGGTATTGCTTTTGATATAAAAGAATCAAATGAAGTTTCTTTACAACCAAGAGATATTATATATGTCAAGTCGTAACTTTCAAAAACCTATACGAATCAAAGGTCATCGATTAGTTTTAACTAAAAAGATGATTGAAGATGCTCAATCTCAGACCAAATCAAATATGGCTGCAGCTAGATGGTTAGGAGTTAACTACCTAACTTATCGTAAGTATGCTAGAATATATGGTATTTTTGAGAAGCACCTTAATCCTGCTGGTGTTGGGATTAAGAAAGGGTATGGTAAGTGGACAAAACCACTTGATGAAATCCTAGATGGTTCTAAGACATACCGTATGCGACCAACATATATTAAGAAACGATTATTAAAAGAAAAGTGGGTAGAAGAAGAATGTAGTTCCTGCAGTTACAATGAAATTGTAATGAATAAGGAATCAGTTGCTCTTCGGTTAGATTATGTTGATGGTAATGTAACTAACAACCACTTAGATAACATTAGGTTATTATGTCCAAATTGTTATTTATCATATAACGGACATATGCCTTCAGCAGAAAGGTTTTACAAATGAAAAAACAAAACGCTATATTAATTAAAGACTTTTACAATGACAAAGGTGCTCTTCACAGAGAAGAAAAAGTTGTTATTGAAGAAGAGGGTAATGGGATTAGTAAAGTTAAAAGCGAAACAGGTTCTATCTTTATTGTTCCAACACATATTCTTAAAAGAATTGCTTGACATTAACTCTTTTTTGTTGTAAATTACTTACAATGAAAACGGAGTTTTATATTGAATACAATAATTGATTGTTACAAGCACGATAATCCATTAATACAAAAAAGACTAAAAGAGGTTTCAGTTGAAGAAGGACTCACGATTGCCACAAAACTATTTGAGATACTTAACAAAAGAAAAGACGGGATCGGGTTGGCGGCTAATCAAGTGGGAATTGATGCCAGAGTGGCTGTTCT
>Ga0209279_10000426_pt1 | contig 27866 bp, 46 predicted proteins | sample CoawatmetaG00DNA_3_FD_187508 | JGI IMG/M metagenome (GOLD analysis project Ga0209279, IMG submission 187508) | Marine microbial communities from the West Antarctic Peninsula - Coastal water metaG006-DNA (SPAdes) (version 2) | ecosystem: Environmental > Aquatic > Marine > Coastal ... | reverse complement strand
CAATCGCCCAGTGAGTCTTTGGTTGGTCGTGGGTTAACCCACAAGCGATATCGTACAGGGTACGCACGCCAAATCCTACTGCACCTTTTGGTGTTGTATCTTTAGGACTATCAGCCCATGCCATTCCAGCAATATCCAAATGCGCCCATGGAGTATCACTATCAACGAAACGATATAAGAACTCTGCTGCTGTGGTAGAACCACCATACGGACCACCAATGTTCTGCATATCTGCAATAGGCGAATCAATCATCTTATTCCATACTTTGCCCATCGGCATACGGAAATAATTCTCTCCCGCATCTGAACCAACTGATGCAATATGACTAGCGAAACCAGTAGAATTACTAAACAAGCCTGCTGCTTCGTGACCCAGTGTTACCAAAATAGCACCAGTTAATGTTGCCAAATCAATGATCTCTGCTGGCTTGTATTCATTTTGTACATATGTTAGAATATCAGCAAGTACTAAGCGACCTTCTGCATCTGTATTCAAGTTCTCAACTGTTTGACCATTCAATGACCCAATCACATCTCCTGGACGGGTTGCACCACCAGACGGCATGTTTTCTACAAGTCCTACGATTCCTACTACATTGGCTTTTACATTCTGTGAAGCAATTGCATGCATAGCACCAACCACTGCTGCTGAACCACCCATGTCAGTCTTCATATCACCCATACCCTTTCCAGGCTTTAGTGAGATACCACCAGAATCAAATGTAACACCTTTTCCTACTAGAGCAAGTGGTGCTGCATCTGTACCAGCATTCATGTATTCCATCACAACAACATAACTGTCACGATCAGAACCTTCACCAACACTCAATAGTAGATCAAATCCTAGTTTACGTAGAAACTTCTCATGCATGACCTTTACCGTTACACCTAACGGTGTTAACATTTGGTTGATACGATCCGCGTACTCTTCTGGATACAGTTCGTTACCCGGCTCAGTAACTAGGTCACGTGCTAAGAATACACTTTCTTCAATGGTTTTTATTGAATCTGTACCGTGAATATATGTAAACGCATCACTTGCGTAATCTGTCTTGTACTTGCTGAATGAGTATGCAGCAAGACGTGCACCTTCGATGATAGACGCAGAGGTCTTATCATTAAACTCAAAATAAACATGACTGCGCTTTTTATTATATTTGGAAAAACATTTACCACCAAGATTACGGAATTCGTCATCTGTCGCTGCTGTTGTTTTTACAATAAGCACTGCGTGTACAGACAATCCAGATGGATATGATACTTCAATCATATCATCATCTTTACTGGAATTGTTCATATCCCATGCTGCTTGTAACTGTCCCTTAGTTGCTTTGTCTAATACTTTGTAATACTTTGATTTATATTCAACTACGATTGCTGAATTATTTTCATATTCGCTCACACTGCCTCCAGTTCTTTATTTGTTATTAACACTTCACCGTCTGTATAACTGATCATCAGTTTTTCAGAGATGGTGTCATTCATAATATGCTTTGCTAATGGTAATTTAATACGCTCGTTAATTAGTCGTGACAGCGGTCGTGCACCCATCGCTGGATCATAACCTTCTGTTTCAAGGAATACTAATACACTTTCATCCCATTCAATCTCAACACCACGTGCTGCGATATAACCTTCTAATTGTCCCAAGAACTTTAGTACGATACTGCGCATATATTTTAATTTTAATGCATTAAATTGTACAATACCATCTAAGCGATTTCGGAATTCTGGTGCAAAGAATTTGTTGATTGCTTCATTAACTGCTAACGCGTTATATGCTTGATCACCAAATCCAATCGCTTTCTTTGAACCTTCACGTGCACCTAAGTTAGATGTCATAATGATGATTGAATTCTTACCCGATACCTTTTTACCTGTACTAGACGTGATTACACCATCATCCAATAATGCTAATAATACTGACATAATATCTGGATGTGCTTTTTCTACTTCGTCTAACAACAATACGCAATTTGGTGAATCTTCCAATGCAGTGATCAACAAACCATCTCCCGCTTTGCCGTCACCATGTCCGACATAACCAGGAGGTGAACCGATTAACTTAGATACTGAATGTGCTTCTTGATACTCACTCATATCAAATCGTACAAGTTTCATATCCATCGATTCTGATAATCGCTTCGCTGTTTCAGTTTTACCAACACCAGTGGGACCAGTGAATAGATAACTTGCGATAGGCTTGTTTGGTTCTTTTAATCCTGCTAAACTAATGGTAATTGAATTGATTACACGATTGATCGCTTCTTCTTGTCCAAATACATTGTTTCGTAGGAATGTCTCTACTTGAGTATGTTTATTACTTGTTTGTTCTTCTGCTTTAGTTCCCAAATGCTCTGCTGGGATACCAGTATAGCGAGATAATTCTGCACGAATTGCTTCGTCAGTTATCAATGTAACTTGATCGTCGCTAGGTTGAATCTTATTGAATGCACATGCGCGATCAATTACATCAAATGCCTTATCTGGTAATTTCTTATTAAATACATACTCTGCACTTAAATCAACTGCCAAATCACACGCAGATGGTTCAATCTCAAACCCATAATGAATTTCATATGACATTGCTGCATTACGCAGAATCACTTTTGCTTCTTCTACAGATGGTTCTTCAATATTAATCTTAGTGAATCGTCGTGCCAATGCTGCTTCTTTTTCAAATAATTTACGATATTCTTGATCTGTGGTTGCACCAATTACTTTTAATTTGCCGCTAGATAATGATGGTTTTAGTAAATTACCTGCGTCCATTCCACCTGACCCGCCACTCGTAGATCCTGCTCCGATCACCATATGAATTTCATCAATGAACAATATGACATCGTCGCGCTTTTCTAATTCTTCTACAAGTAATTTCATGCGTTCTTCAAAATCACCACGATACTTAGTACCTGCAACCAATTTTGCCATATCGAGCATCAATACTGTTTTGCCTTTAATAACATCTGGTACTTCATCTTCTACGATAAGTTTTGCTAATCCTTCTACAATAGCAGTTTTACCAACACCACTACCACCTACCAATACTGCATTGGATTTCTTCTTACGTGCTAATGTTTGTACAAGATCTCGCAACTCATCACGACGACCAACTACATCATCATAATTACTCGATTCTTCATTCATATTAACAGTGAATTGCTCAAGCGCAGTTGGTGCTGCTGCTTGACGTGATGGTGCACTAGTGGTGCGGGCGCCCGTGCCATCGGACAACGCATCGCCAACTGCCATATTCACGTCATGTAACCATGCTGACAATGAATGCTTATCTAACCCACACTCGTATGCGTAGTGTGCAGTTACTGATTGCTCTTCTGACAAGATGCTCAACAGTAAATCAACATTGTTGATTGATTTCTTTCCGTAAAATACAGCCTGTGTCATAGCACGATTGAATACTCGCTCTAACATCTGTGTCTTACGTGGTGTGACCTCTTCATCTGATGACATAACCAATTCATCGCATTCTGCTGCTAGATAATCTTCAATCGCTATTTGGATACTCTCACAATCTGCTTGTATTTCATAACACATAATACGTACTGCTGTGTCATCTAAAATGACCAAAGCCAAATGCTCTAGCGTCACATATTCATGCTTGTGACTTTTCGCTAGATCAATTGCGCGAACTACAATGTTTTCAATTTCTGACATTCTCTTAACCTTAATATAAATTGATCGATACTAGTATCAGTATCTAATGTTGGGATTTTTGTATTTACAATAATGTGCAAAGCTGCACGCTTCTTTGTTAGTTTATTCATCAATCCCTTTTGTGGAACAACAATAACTTTACCATCTGACGTTCCCGCTGGAATTTCTATTTCTAAATGTTCATCACACGGACCTACTACTGGAATTACACTGCCTCGCATTGCATCTACAATATCAATTGTGATATTCATTATAAGCGATAAACCGTGTCTTGTCAATGCTTTATGTGATAATTCTTTGATATTAACAATATATTTGTCAATAGGTGTGTTCACTTTATACTTATCATCTAACTTAGATCCTGCTGGTATTGTTACTTTTAATATCTCGCCAGTATCTGTCTCAATGTAATCATCTACACCTTCTATCTGCTGCTTGATTGTTAATTTTACATTTACCAAATGTGTATGTGGAGTTACAATAATAGGTACAATAGTACTCTTTCGTAATTGCTCGTATGCTACCGCAATACGATTGAAATCAACCGCTTTACCACCACGATCTGGATGATGCTTCATTGCAAGTTGCTTAAATGCGTGTTTTATCTCTTCCTGGGACGAAGTTGTCGCGATGTTTAGTATATCCCAAGGATTGCTGTTTGTTTGTTTCATAGTGTTTCTTATTGTCGAAATAGTGTGTTCCTATAAACTATTTCGTCAACGTTGCCATATATCTCATTGCTCAACAATGAACAATCACACTTCTAGTGTAACTGTATTTAACTAGGTTTCTACATGAGTTATACATCACTATATATAAACTGCGTTTTTTACTAGTCATTAAATATCTTTAGCACTTTGTCAGCAATATCTGCTTCAACGGGAACTGGAATAGTTACATCGCGATTATCGTTGTAATCATCGACATTAGTATTTATACCCTCGTAGTACGATTTGTATGCTGCTATGATTGATTTTTGCTCTGCTACTAATTTTAATATATCGGCATTATTCAGACTTAAATTTTCGTACCCAATATCAGTTAATGCAAATAAGGCAATATTACTGTTTACTTTTTGTAACTCTAACATCACTTCATCCATATTAGCAAGCGTCACTATCACGAAATCTACATCACGCAATTCCAACACAGTAGCATCTGGTAATATTAAATTAGGCTTGTCAATGGGTGCTGATTGGTATGTAACTGTCTTTGGTACAGATGAACAACTACTTAGGAATATAGTTGGGATTAGCAATGTCAGGACAACTGCTATTCGTTTGACTTTTCTTAACTGCATTTAATTCTTCCTTTGTTAGTGGTGAACCACTTACTATCTCAAAACATCTTAGCACATCTTTAGTGCCATTGTCAACAATCTTCTCTACTAATCCAGGCTTTGCTTCTGCTAATGCACCTAGTTCATGTCTACTTAATTTAGCCTGTAGATCTTTAACTCGTAGGTTCGCTTGTTGAAATTTAGTAGTCACAACCGAAAACTGTGCTTTAACATTTATCAAATCAACTTGTACTGCTTTCAATGCCGTATCAGTGGATTGTCGTGCTTGTTCCGATTGTGCTGCACTGACTGCATATGCTTGAATTTGTGCTTGGGTATATTTATAATATTGCCATGCACCATAACCAACTGCGCCGAAGATCACTGCTGCTATTAGATATATTTTAATACGTGAAAACATTATTTGTTCCTATATACGATTCTACATTTTGTCAAATCATATGGTGATATTTCTACTTCAACGTTATCATCCAGAAGTACATTGATATTCATTTTTCGCATCTTACCACTCAAGTGTGCTAGAAGAATATGTTGATTCGCTTCTAACTTAACTCTAAATTGGGCATTTGGTAGGCACTCGGTTACAGTGCCCGTTACTCTTATTGTTTCTTCCTTAGCCATTAGTAATTAGTTAGAAACTTAATTCGTTCTGATATTACTTTTGCATCTGCATCAGTTGCAATAACATATTCATAACTTGAGGTGTGTACTGCTTCTTCAAACTCTTCATGTGTCCATTCTTTTGGAATAGTGTCTTTGTAAGAAACAAATTGCCAAGAAGCAACTTCATTGTCAACATTGAGAATGTCTTGCAACATCACATCAATTAACTTGAATAGGAAACTGTTACGATTGTATTCAACAAATACCGTGTATTTTCCTTCTGGTGTAGGACCCACTGATACATCAACATCTATTGCATCTTTGTGCCCAGTCTCTATGAACTGACTAAGATCTGAGGCTGCTTCAATATGATCAACTTCAAGTGCGACTACAACAATGTTCTTGTCATCTCCAATCTTACTTTTGTATTGATCAATACTAACCACATTGCTTACAAGACCACGTAGATCATTGTACTGCATTGCTTCATTAAGTGTCGTCTGATATGATTGCATCATCGTCTCCTAAATTTTGATCATATGCTTGCTCGACTGACTGACTATCAAACTGCATATCATCTACTTGCACACGACTTGTCTGAACTGTATCGATTAAACCACGTGGTACTTCAAGCGTAACCAACCATACTGGACGTTCAATCTTCTTTGCTCTACGCTTGTTCGAATGATTTGGGTCTATCTCAGTATCTTCTGGCTCGATTAATTTTGCTGCTGTAGTAAGTGTATCTTTTGTATAGAATACCTTACAACCATTGTTAAGCAATCGTTCTGCTCCAGTAGGATCTGGCATCATCTTATGCGGATATAACAAAGTCACTGTTACCCAATAACGCTCGATATGCGGACCGTCTACGATTTCGCCTTCAATCCAGTTCTTATATGCATACACATTTAATGACTCTAATACACCATCAATTTGCATTAATGTTTCTAATGCCGAATTTCGCTTGATGTTCTTACCCAACTGGGTAATGATGTCTGTTTGTTCCATAGTATTCTCCTAACTATTAATATAACAGTATTTAGTCTTTTTTATTAATTGACTTACTGTATATTAATTATATATGTTGTTAATGTGAGCATTAAAAAAATGCTAAATAATAGTGTACGAGCAAGTATGAGGCACACTCACTAAAACTTAAAAGGAGTTTTTAATGGCCAGACGAGCAAGAAAAACAAAAAACCAACAACGTCAAGATCGCGATGTTAAACAGGACGTTATTCAACTTAATGGAATGAAGCGCAGAGAGCGATTCGTTACCATGATTCCAAAAAACCGCAGACAAGAAGACTACATCGAATTACTCGATGACAACAATAGACACATAGTATTCGCAATGGGACCAGCGGGAACAGGAAAAACCATGCTAGCAGTTTTAGCCGCTATTCGAGCATTCAAAGCAGGCACATGTGAAAAAATAGTCATTACACGACCCGCAGTTAGTGTAGACGAACAACACGGCTTTCTTCCAGGCAGTCTAGTAGAAAAAATGGCTCCATGGACTCGACCAATATTCGACGTATTTGAAGAATATTGGACACCACAAGAAATCGAAAGTATGGTAGAAGATGGCGTTATCGAAGTCGCACCACTCGCATACATGAGAGGACGCACATTTAAAAATGCATGGATCATCGGAGATGAAATGCAAAACGCCACACCAAGTCAAATGAAAATGCTTCTAACACGTATCGGCACAAATAGTCGCATCTTCGTAACAGGCGATCTCGCACAGCACGATAGAGGGTTTGAAGCGAACGGTCTAAAAGACTTTTTAATCCGACTTAAAGAACAAAAAAGTGATATGATCGGTGTCATTGAATTCGAAAAACAAGACATAGAACGACATATCGTAGTACAAGCCATATTAACAATTTATGGTGATGAAGACTAATTAACCGAGGATTTCCTCGACTATATCTGCCCAAGTACTCGCTCGTACTATTCTTTCATCACTATATTGTTCATTATGCGCATGGTCAACCAGAATTGATTTCAATCCCAAATCTGCACCCAACACAGCATTTTCCCATTTGTCTTCAATCCAGTACATGTCACTACCGCGATAGTGTTCTAGTTCTTCATCTTTATCAGCACCCGTATCAAGGCAGATTACATCAACAAATGCATCACCGTATAACTCTTTCAAGTTGCGAACACGCAATGCTTTTGACTTTAGATCTAAACTTAAACTAGTGATTGCAACAAACTTGTAGCCCGCTTCAACCAACTTCGCAATACCAGAACGTGAATCACGCATCGCTGGTAAAGATGCCATCCAACCACAGTTGTTAAACTCACGTATTAAACGCTTTCCTTCTGCTTTCTCAATACCATACATAACGGAAATGTCATATACTGCAAACTGTTGTTGTACATATCCTTTAGTAGCCATCCATTCTTGGAAAGATGCTTCCCAATCTAGACACACTCCGTCGCAATCTGTCAATATAATTTTATCTTTCATAGTCTTGCTCTCTTTATTAACTTATGTAACTATTATACAACAATGAGCCTTACTTGTCAACACTAATTATAATAAGTTTACAAATTCTCATTCTTTATTTGCTCTTCTTGATCACTCTTAATTGCTTCAAGCCATTCACCAACAAGCCCGGCTTGAGTATTATTAATTGTTTCCCATACTTCTTCATCGAACACATCTGCTGCTTCATCAACCCATTCATCATCAACATAAGATTCTTCTGTCAACTGTTCAGATTCATTAATGACAAGATGAATGATTTCTTCAGAATCATATTCAATCCAATCAGACATGTCATCGCCTTCATATATATCTGCGCCAAAGAAGTTTGGTGCTTCATCCTCATACATAATAGATGTAATAATTTTAGGATCATATTCTACAAGAATACCTAGTAGTTTCTGCAACCCCTGTGCTGGCGCTGACCAAGCAGATTCTCCTACGAAATATACATCACCCTCTTCGACAGAGTAGTCCTCAAAATAACTCCACTTAGGACCTATGTTATTGGCAGTCCACTCATACTTTTCTGTCTCTTCATATGTCAGGTCATCCTCAACAAAGATATCAGAAAACCATTTGTGTGGTGCATCCTCGCGAATACGCCCAAACATCTCTTTCAGTTTTGTTCGTGCATCATCATTGATTTGATGGAATTGCACATAAAAGTGTACATGATTTGCCATTTTTAAATTCCTTTAACTTATATATAAATATTATACAACAATAAGCATTGCCTGTCAACACTTATTACAGATTAAATACACTCAGTTGGACATTGCATAACGTAGTTATTAAAACCACCTATAACAACGTATACTTCGTCGTATCCAGTGCTTACGAGTTGGGATGCTACTTGACGTGCACTAATACCTTTGTAACAACACACGATGATTGGAAGGGTTTTGTCAATATTATTGAAATATGACGACATGTTATCTTTATCAAGATGGTGACTATTCTTGATTTTAGATTGATTGAAATCTGCTTCATTACGTATATCTAGTAATTTAGCACCTGCTTCTACTTTGGATTGTACATCAATTGGTGCAATTAATATAGCGGGATGGTCGTTGGTCATTAATATTTTTCCGTTTAGATGGGCGCAGTTAACGTAACGATATCACTAAAGTGTTCGTCAAATACATTAACTAAATGCTCGTAATCACCACTATTCATATCTCTTACGATATCTGCATGATCAGGACGAGCGAGGCTAGTTGCCAATGCGATTAAGTTAGCAGGTGTACCACCTTCACCAGTGATATCTACTACAATGGATTCTTTTAAATGATTAGAGTTAATCATGATTTAAAACCGATTAGCGTTGCGTTCAAATAACTGCTCACGCGTAGGCTTGCTACTAAAGAAACTTTCTAACGCTTCGTTATCTTGTGCTGCTTTTGCTACAACAGTGTTATCATACGATAACTGACTAATGTAACCGAATGCTAGGAGATCACCTAACACATCCTCAAACGGACTACGATCATTAGACTTCCATAATACGACACCGTCGTGGTCACGCACGTATGCTTTAGACCATTGCTCGTAAACCTTTGCGCCCTTTGCTGTTTTAATCATAGTCTTGCTCTCTTTATTAACTTATGTAACTATTATACAACAATGAGCCTTACTTGTCAACACTTAAATAGGAGTAATTGAAGTAATATTCTTTAGCGTCTTATACAGAAACTTATCGTGAAGCACATTGTTAAGTGGTTTTAATTGTCCTCTACCATCTAATCTCACACTACCTGTCATACCAAACAATGCATCAAATGCGGATGCCGTACTAATCATGTCAGACACAGTAGAATCACCATCGCGTCTTTTTGAAATAGATAATTCATATACCTTATTATGATTATCTGCCAACCTATATATGAATGACTTCTCACGTACTGTGTCATGTCTATATTTTTCGATAAGACGTAACTGTAATCCCTCAAATTCACAATGAGAGTAATGATTATAATCATGAGACACATATTTGTCAGCAATAGCATCAGTGCGTTTTTCATACGAAGTGATTCGCGGCAACGTAATTAACATCTTCTTGTACGATTCCATCATTGGTGTATTTCGATTACTACACATATGAAGCAGTTTTTTTCGCCAAGACGTAAGTGTAATATCATCACTTAATTTCGCCATGAAGAACTTGTTTTCCCAATATGAAAATATATCAGCAGCGTTTGCGCAATCTTCTGCAAGAGGAACTGTTGCGTTAAGTGTATTGCCTTCTAAGCAGTTAATGAAAAGATTCATTGCCTCCTTGATTGAACGAGTTCTATTCATATAGAGTAATACAGCCAATGCACCTTCTATGCTAACTGATAACTTTTTTGGCGAGACATTATTTTCAAAATTACTGTGCATGTCTTCAATTTCATCATGTTTTAGTAGAGTATTTAATGTGACTTGTGGGTTAAAAATTGCGGTAGACATAATTCTCTCTAATGTTCAACTTTTACAATGCTGAAATCTAATAGTGTTATGTTTAACAATTCAATGTACAATTGAAATATGGGAGTATGTAGCGTAAAGTCGCCTCGCAAGATGTTTACCTTGAAATCTACCAATGATAAACCTTCTGAGAAGTTCTTATCTTTGCGTAATGCTAATAATTCCCACCCGACATTATTTTTCGAGCGACCACTGAATAAAATCATACCTTTTCCTTTTTACGAAAGTTATCTGAATAATTTTCTGTAAATGTGTCATGTGTTACTTTTTTAAATTTGCGCCGAGACTTATAAAATGCCAACGGCTTTTTGAATTCAATAAGTGCATTGTCGTTCACTCGTATATAAGCAAACAACTTACCTTCGGGATTCAAAAAATATGTGTGAGGTGGAAATTCACCACCAGTAATTTCTAATAAACCTTCCATAATCGTATTACTCTTCTTTATTAATTTATTGAAACCACAACCAAGTTCCATGCGCCCACGCTACTGGAAATGCTATTGCACCAGCAACGAGGAAACCCCATGATGCACTAGCGAAACACGTAAACACATGGGTGAACCACGCTGCGACTATCCAAACTCCCAATAATGCTTGAAACATAATACTTTCCTTGCTTTGATTAATTTATATAACTATTATAACGTAATAAGCCTTACTTGTCAATAACAATTTTATGCATTTCTACAAATAATTCAGAACTAATAGTTGTCCATAATTGATCAGACATTGGTTTTTTTATAGATGCACTATAATTTTCGGCTAGACACTTATAACCAGTTGATTTAGTTGGTTCTTTTTTCTTGAATGTCTCTTCCCATTGCTGATTGTGATAATCTAGTGTGTTTGCATCAACTACAATAAAGTAATAATTGCGCTCACCAGCGTCCCATTCAATGGCATCAGTAGCAAGGCAGAATATCACATCTTCTACTTTATAACGAAGAAACTCTAACTTATCATCTAATGTCTTGTGCTTTGTCAATCGCGAACCACTAATAGTCATTGAACTATGTGCTTTGTTTAATTTTCCACCTTTGTTGCTGATACCCACACCATCATTAGAAACCATATCAATTCCTACTAGGTGATTAAAGTCTGCTTGCCAATCAGATCCCATACCCACTGCGTCTAATGCGTATGCACAATGTTCTTCCCAATATTCAGCCTTGCATTGTGACTTATATAGATTATGATGCATTGTTAATCGTTCTTTGATGTGAGATACTAAACATTCATATTTTGACATAATTTTGTTCGCTCTTCTTTATTAACTTATATAACTATTATAACGTAAGGAGTCTTACTTGTCAATAGATAATGTGATATATTTAACCATTTCTGGTTTTTGATTTTCATCACTATTCACAATAGGAACCATCTTATTGTAATACGGACACATGTATTCTGTTGCAGAATCCCTATAACCTATTCCAATAGTCATTTCTGGTACAAATCCAATTGCTTCAATCATTAAATCATCGTAGTTTATACAACGTGTCATTCCAGTATCAAGACCCTTATCGGATGCGCTATATATAATAGTGCTAACTGCAATGCCAATATCCATGTAATAATCTTCATCCCTCCATGGATGATTGGTATGCGAGATATCGCGCTTTTTAAAGAACAACAACCAAGGCGCTAACGTTTGCGGATTATGTCGTGCAGTATCGGTATGATCAACTGCGTGTGCCCTGTATATTTTATTTCGTTTTTCTTCATCATCATTCTTATACGCAACAACTTCATATCTTACTAATCGCTGCTTACTAGGAGAATAATCATGCAATTCTTGCAAGATGCTTTCAATCAATTCAGTACTAGGCTGTGTGTCTAACCAGTTATATGTATTGACTCTCTCGTGTGCTGCATCTATCCAATTAACCATCGTATTTACTCTGCTTATGTTTGACAACGCCTCGCTTTGAAGATTTTTTACGATCAACCATTACTGCACTCTTGTTGAATGCACGAGCGTTCTTTGATACTAAATTTCTTGCTTTCATTTCATACTCTCCTTAACTCATTAACTATACTAATTATACAGCGAGGAGCCTTGCTTGTCAACCTTTTTATTGATTTAATTTGACATTAATGTATATTGGTGGGTCTACTCAGACTTGAACTGAGGACCTGCCGATTATGAGTCGGATGCTCTAACCAACTGAGCTATAGACCCCCAATATACACTACTCCTTGCTTATGAGTTTCTATTTATCAGCAGGAGTCCAGAAGAAAGTTTTATTTGTCTTGAATTCGTTATTTGTTTTTACCCATTCCTTATCGTCTAATTGATAGATAACATTCGCATCAATCTTATCAGCACCTTTAAATTTAACTGACGAGAAACTAGCACCTCTCACAAACATAGGACAGTTGTCATTTCTCCACATATATAATATTCCTTTTTTGAAATATACACATGCAAATGAACCATCTACCTCACTCAATTTTAACATACTATCAATAATGTGCCTGTGCAAACAAGCAGTGTCCCAATTTGAATGGTGATTCCATTTCTTCAATTGTTCTTCTTTTATAATACCATTATGCCATAATAATGTTTCTTCCAGCACAGATGGGTGAACTGATGAAATTGTCTTTTCAGATGTAGTAGGTGATTGCACATGTCCAATATGCATTTCACCATGTCGTATTTCGTTAAACTTAAATTCACCTAAACTCTTTTCAACTACTTCTATCGACTCACCATTATACAATGCAGCAGAGTATGAATGTTGACCACGATATGAGTTCAATTGTGCTAACTCATTAAACTCACCTACATAATAACTACCAAATATACTACACATCGCCTACAATCGCCAAGGTATAGTAATCTGATATTCAATAGGATCTGCAATAGACCTATCCATGAATGCTTTGATGCGTTCTGCACAACTAGGACATACACCACATGACTTACCATCAATATCAGGATCATAACATGTCAATGTATGCTCGTATAGATTTACTACATCAAGTTCCTCTAGTAGTGCGATCTCTTCATCTTTTGTCAATGTATTAAATGGTGCTACCAATTGTACAGGACAATTACGATTCATGCTCATTACATTATTCAATGCATCTGCAAAACTAGGCGTAGTATCCCAATAACCATACGCATCTGTTGCTTGAATACCAGCAAACACATACTCTGCACCCATCGCTTCTGCATAAGCAGCAGTCAATGAAAATAAGATCATATTACGATATGGTACATATGTAGAAGGCTGTGGTTCACCTAATACATCTTGAATAGTAGGCATATCAATATCAGTGCCTGCAATGTTTGCACTCATGGGTTTTGCAATTTCACCTAGAATAGAAAGATCAAACAATTGACGATGAACACCAAGTTTCTCACATAACTGTGCTGCGCGATCTAATTCTACTCGCTGCTTTTGTCCGTAATCATAACCAACAGAGAATACATTGTCTGCGCCATATTTGTGTGCTGCAATAATAACAGCCGTTGAACTATCAAGTCCACCACTGTGTGTAATAACTACTTTGTCTGTATCAGGTAATGTATTCATTACTTCGCTTAATATCATAAATTCCTCTTAATTGTTGAATCATTATACTATGATTGTATATATTTGTCAATCCCTAATATGCCATGCCGAGTTGCTTGCTGATAACGCTACTGTTAACTTCGTTCTCTGTGCACGATCTGTTATACCTAAATCATATTGTCCATGATCCCTTGCCTGATCTACTGCGCTTTTCGCAGTTCTCAATTCCCATCCAAATACCATACGAAGCGTCTTGATTGTCGAAATATAAGTGTCTTGATCACCATTCACATCATACTGCAATTGTGCATGTTTCGTACTGTCACCAGCAAACATAGTCATTAACATTGCGCCGCGTATTGATGGGTCTAGCGCGTCAAACATCGTGAGAGCCTGATCACCACCAAATTCGTCACCAAGTTCGCTCTTACAGGCTGCATAAAATGCTTGCACTGCGTCCATCAATGCATCAGATATTACCATAAGTTAATCCTACCCAATTAAACGTATACTTGTCTTCACCATTCTTCCATCGTCCTGGGAAGATACTACCAGTTGCATTCTCTAACCTGTCAAGTAATGAACGATTTGCTTGATCCATCGCGTCACCAAGTTCACTCAAAGGATCATACCCATTAGTAAACGTCACTACGAATGTTTCGTCCTGTGCATTAAATGTGTAAGTATTCATTTGATATTCCTATATTGATTTACTTTACTATTATACAATGATAAGCCTTGCTTGTCAAGTGGTAATTACGATATGAACCAACTTGGTATTGAACGACCTGTCCATGTCATTTTAAATCTAGATTGCTTCGTCATATAAAATTCTCTGTATGATCTTACTGCATCGCCTTGATGCATACATTCTGGATTTGATCCCATTGCAAGTCTGAATTCAGTTTTTGATTTGCTTACTATATTAGTGGGGATTGATTTGAGTACTTTTCGTAGTTTAGTATCTGACGCATGTACTTTTCCATAACGATATGTGTATTCATCACACAACGCAATGAAGTGCGTGTAATGCCATTTATAGTTGGTATCTGATTCAATTGTCCATTCAGTACACGGATGATACATGTGCACTGCTTTGTACAATACATCGTCATGTACAGGATGTGACCATTTCTTTACCATGCGCTTGCCTGAATTAGAAGGTGCTGTGTATAACTTACCATCTAGCATACGATGAACAGTAGACAACATCTGTGCTGACTCTAAAATCATTTTAACTACGTGCTTATCGCATTGTAGTTGGGCTGCTTTTATTGGGTCATTGTCAAGTATGAATAAATTCATTAGTGTGCTACAACCGCATTTGCTGCTTCACAGAATTTATAGATACAATCCTGTAATAGATCAAACGCCTCTTCTTCTGCTTCGTGTGAGAATTCTAACGGGGAATCAATGTGAAGATCAGCAGACACGAAATTCCAGTTAATGGAATTGTCTTCGTATCTATTTTCCTCGTCTGACAAATAACCGTTATCAATAACCATTCTTGCAATATCTACAGCATCCATAATATTTCTCACTTCGTTTAATTTAAGACTTATTATATAACATCTAGTACTGCTTGTCAACAGTTTTATAAATTAATAATGACCAAATCCCCAATATTTTTCACGACACCACCAGCATGTTTTACATGGCTTGGGCTCAATTAACGATTCACAACTAATGGTTATTTCTGCAAGACTTGCAAGATCGTACTGGGCGTACAGTGAGGCTACTGCTTTCTTATCAATATCATTTAGTGGTTGATACGACATAAACTCTTTTCCAAAGTATTTCGTCATATCCTTTTTCCAGCCATTTTTTACATCTCTGCGTTTATCTCTGCTATCATCTGTCATCAAGTCTTCAATGCCAATTGGATTTAGTGTCATGCCCACAAATCTACCATCTGCGTTGTATTCTCTCACAGTATCATCAAAATCGGATTGCTTTCTTGCTTGTGAGTCAGTGCGATCTGTGTAATTTATAAATTTATGATCTACGATACGATTATCAAATCTTGTAGTAAACCATGATACAATGTCAATCACATATGGTTTGTTATAATGTGACATATGATTATGTGTTGCTGTTACTAATACTAAATCACTATTAGGCAAATATGTACCTATTAAGAATAATACCAATGCACTATCTAATCCGCCACTCAAATATACTATATAAGTCTTATTGTCTGGTATATCTAGCATCTTTTCCATAGTAAATCCCTACTGTCATATGATGCCTCTTCAATTGCTTGCTCAACAGATATACCATTAAATGGATTTGTACAATGATCACTTCCATAGACACTAGTTTCTGGATTATGATCTGACAACGCATTCATAAAGTTAAGTGCACCCGTATGACTCTGAGCAGATGTTTTTAATATGTTCGCTGGTAAACGCTTCAATGCGCCATTCCACCAAAATGCGCCATTTCCTTTCATATCCAAATTGGCGAATGTTTTATATAACTTGTCATTATCCATTAGATTACAATGATTATATGTGTGCTTACATGCTGTGTACTGCTCCCAATGAGCAATCCAACCATCATATCCAAACGTATCTACTACATGTTGCCAACATTTACGCGCTGCGGGATGATGACTGTGTAACCTATATTTGCCATTGAATATCTCAAGTAATGGAAATTTAACATATACATGATCCATCCAATCATAAAAATTATGACCATCCCAATTCTCAATCGTATATCTACGTACTGCTAAACTCATAGGACTTACATCAATGTGGTGTATCGCTGTGTTAGTTGTAAATTCTGATTGTCGTAATACATAATTTATATAAAATCCACTACTTACGGTCATTGCCCAATCTAATGATGTATGCGACTTAATCGGATTAGGTATTTCATTATGGATAATATACGAAATATTACTATTCTGTACCAATGTAGACATTGCACTATTATGTGTCATGGCAAACGAATCATCAGTTGACGCATCAACTACAGGAAGTAATCTGTCTAGAATGATATGTTCTGTACCTGTGCCATTTGCCCGTAAGACTTTAATGTAGTCATTATCAAATGTTATTTCTTTTGCGGTACTTTTTTCCACTTGTGACCTGATTGCCGATTCCCAGTAAGAAAATTCAAATATAACGCCAGGAGTTAGTACTAGTGCATATTCATAGTTACTTAAATTGACTGTGTCAATATTATCTGTCTTGAAAAATGCATAAGCAGAATCACCGATTCTATCAGCCATGCAATAATCAAAATTCAATTGTGTATAATTCTTTACGACTAGATATTTCCAATCAGTGTTTTGTGGGTCATCTAGTAATATAACTGCTTTCATTATAAATCCTTATTGATATCTTCGAAATTATAATATGCCACTACTGTATCATATACTAATTGTCGCAGAGGTGTCTTATGTGCGAACATATACCCCTCAATACTACGAATACATCTATGTACTTTGTCATTATCTTCAAAATTATTTATATCCCAATATTCATCCCAATGTCGCTCTGTTGCCACATGTAATCGTAAACGCTTATTGAATACCCATTCTCTTGCATCCCTGCATTCAACATCAATTAGTTCACTAGCAATTGCATCATTCTTATAATGATCTGCATAATTTGGATATGTGATATCAAAACCGCCACCACCGAACCATCCATTATAACAACTTTGTAGGGGTCGCATCACAACAACAATTTTACTCGTTGGGAAATTTTCAATAATCCAATCAAGATTGTTAACCATTTGGTGACATTTAACAATACGATATGAATCAGACTGTTCATCAGCCCAAGGCAGTGCAATTTCATCTAGTACATCTTGCTTTGTCAATGTGTGCAATTCATGCCATTTTTGACCAAATTCAAATCCAGGTCCAAAATAACTACCTAAATGCTGTGCACTGTTAAATTTAACGGGGTGCGTATATGTACGTGACTCTGATCTATCTGTTATGTTAACTTTCATCATAGGAGTCACAGACAACATGTTACTTACTGCACTCCACTTACTACCTGGCGCACCAGTGAAGAATATTAATTTACTTTCATCTATCATGTAATTTTCTCTTTTTAATAACGATTACTTTCTTTTTATAAATGAATATGTGTCATTCTCAAATGTCACAAGATCACCCGTAGCAAACCAACCAGAATAAATGCAAGTTGGTCCTTTGACATATAATTGACCATCAATGATTTTTGTTTCACACTGTGTAGTATCACCTAGTATGTTTTTTGTAAAGTCAATTGTATCGTTTTTATTATATACTTTGTTAATTGCATTGGGTCCTATTTCACTCATTCCCCAATTAGCAATGACTGTCGCTCCCTTATCAATGAATGCTTGAATTTCATTTCCATCAATTCTATCACTACCCATTGCAACAATCTTGCCAGATAAATCACACGTAGAAAATGCTTTAGTCTGCATAACTGCTTGACACATTTTTGGTGGTAAAAAAGTATGGGTGTAATCTTGAAATTCAGTTAAGAATTGATATGCATTGAAAGTTGTAATTTTAATATCGCATCCCAATGTATATGCAGGCAATGTTTGTAATAACAATCCACCAGCATGATTCATCTTAGTACAAGTGTATATTCTACTTTTAGCAGTAATCATTTGTACTTCTATTGCAACCTTGTTACATGCTGCTAGGTTGTCGGGAGATCGTAGTATATGTTTCTGTTCACCAGTAGTGCCAGACGATAAAATCTCAACACCATACTCTAACATTCCTCTATAATTCAGTTGCATATTCTTCTTTTTTTACAATGTATTCTTTCATAAGTATTTCAGTAATGGGACCAGTGTTTGTTGTTGCTGTCACTCCCCCACTTGAACTTGCGATAAAAACTTCATCTGCTGAGTTGTATTCTTCTACTGTGATGGGCTTTCTTACAAATGGTATGTTATGTTCAGTCGCCATTGCTTCTACTACTTTCATAGTAATACCTTTAAGTACATTCTTATCTGCGGTATATATTGTTCCATCTTTTACGATACCAACATTAAACCCAGGACCTTCGGTAACATGTCCGTCTACATCTACTAATACAGTGCTGTCGTATCCTTCTGGTCGTGTACGCTGACTCATGGTTAGATCAAGCCATGCCATATTTTTAAATTCCTGTCCATAGTATTCATCACTGACACGCTTGGTATCTTGATCTAGATATAATGACACAATAGGTTTATTTCCGATTGGATAACTTGGTTTAATATACATAGCGAAGTTGACAGGGCAATTTTCAATATCTCTTGGATTACCGCTTGCAGGATATCCACGCCAAACAAGAAACCAAACAAATGCATTGTCTATGTTGTTTTTTGCTTTTAGTTCTTTGACAATTGATAACATGTCAATATTTGGTAAGACAAGTCCGTATCTCGCTGCGCTATTTTGAAATCGCTGTAAGTGACTTTCATAACAAAATGCTTTTCCGTTGTATACGGGCATAACATCGTATGTCGCATCACAATGGATAAATCCAAAATCTAATATGCTTGGTCCTACTTCTCGTAGTGGTTTGTATTCGCCATTCTTATATGCAATCGTATCTAATACGTTAATCATCAAAGTGTACCTTGTTAAGTTGGGGATCATCTGGTAACTTTTGCTTGAGTTGTTTCAAACGAGCGATTCGCCATTCTAATAACTTAAAGTCAAGTACCCACGGTAAAAATGCATGTATTAAACTTCCAATACATACTAATAATAAAAAGAAAAATTCTGCCATTGCAATACCAAAATGCCAGAAATATCCGGCATCAGGTCTTGCTGCTTTTTTTGTTGCTTCTGCTAAATGCTTACGGTTAAACCACATATATGTTCCTTAATTTGTTTCTACGCCTAGTGTATTCATTTATATTTAGTTTCCATACAGTCTGCGCAGTATAATATAATTCCATATCACAATGATTATCCAATATTCCCTGCTTTGCTAGTAATCCCATCAGTCTATGATTTCTGGATGCTTTGCCGTTTGAATGTTCGTGTGTTATATTGGTTGTAATGTATAATTCATCTGAAGGACACCATTCAATAAATTTAGGAATAAATTCGCGCTGTGTAATACTATTCCAATCACCCTTCCCTAATCCCTTAAACGTGTCAGTGTGAGGTAATTCACATCCTCTGAATAGTATACGCCAAGCATTTTCACCTACTTCTGGTAATGGGTGACAACCAGCAACGGCTATGATGTTATCATCTTTAATGGCACAAAAATACTTACCACCAAAATCATTGCACCATTCATATTTCATTGCTTTTAAACTTGCGTTATTAATGTATCCTAACTCTTCTGCGTGTTTGCAAAATATTTCTAACTTAGGTAATAACTCTTGTGTGATTGGTTGGATTTTCATTGTTTTAGAAACTCTATTACTTTATTATAATTATCTTCATTAAATCCAAGACTGAACTGTTCACATAATAATTTAAAATTATCTATATCAAGTAAATCGTCAATCGTATCTATTACAAAATCATTTAAATTTACATTCGTTTCGTAGTTTTCTAATGTATTTATTAACATTGGTTCTATGTCTTCTGGTGAATACAAATCACTAATAAGATGGTTTGTTTTACCCACCCTAAAGAACCATGTTGTCTTAAAAAATCTATCTACATCTTTGTTTAGTACAACCAAGTGCTTGCCTTTAAAGTAATCTCGCGTTTGATCTAAATCACTGTGTGACACATACATTACATACTCACCATCACCGCACCTATCAAATGATAGTTCGGGTCGTTCTGGTAATCCGCTGCGTCTTGCATAATCTAATACAGGAGCAATTGTACTGTTATCGGCAAATCTCCTATCAAAATGAAATCCATTAAGTTCTGCATTTAATATCCCACTGCATGGCTCCCAAGGATGGTTGCCATTACCTTCGTGATCAAACCATAATACATTATCACAACTTGCAAGTAGTCTACCAATTTGATGTCCTTTTGAACCCATGTTAACATTAATTACAATAACAGGATTAATCATTACAATGACAGTGATACTTGAATAGAAATATAATCACCTACATTGAAGAATTTATTTGTTTTGAATGAAACCTTCATATTATTATATTCAGCAATCACTAAGTTTCCATCATCGCGATTGACAATCGCAGTGGTGTAAGTAGTGCTACACTGACGCTCAGTTCGGTAACTAACAACCCTACGCTTAGTAGACTTTTTATTGGCAATATCTGCACCAGCGATAGCACCAATTAATGTCGCTGCATCTTTGCCTTTACCTCCTCCCACTGCATTACCTATCAGCCCTCCAAATATCGCGCCTGCGAGGACATCGGCAGTACTCGCCTGAATCTCGTCAGTATATGTGGGTACATCAACATAACTACATACTTCTACAGGGGTTTGTACATTGTGGCTACTATACATTTTCTGTACGGATAACACAACTGCATTCTGCATGTATGTCTCTGCTGACACTGTGGTAGTGAATAGTAATACACTACCTAGTACAAGTAATCGTTTATAACTTTTCATTATCGTTCTCCTAGTTTATTAATTTGCTGTAATATATCAACACCAATCAAACCTGACTTTATTTTTAGTTTGGGCTTGGGTTGATTTTCGGATATTTCTTTTTCCAATTTTATTCTCAGTTTATCGACTAGGTCGTCATAGTTAGAATAATCTTGATATTCATCGTATTGCATATATTACCTACATCAACTCTGGGAACATATCCCCAACATAAGTTCGTACTCGTGCTTCAACAAGTGCATCAATATCAATTAGACTCTCTTTAGGACGATGAATTCCATCACTCTCAACTGCATCTTTCGCTACTTGCAATAATTGTCGTTTGTTGAGACTAGTTACCGCATAAGGTCGTACTGTTCCCGATTGTACCGCACTTAGAATATAATCTGCCACATCGGTTATATCCATCGGTACTACGATCTTCGTATTGATTCGCTTAATTCCATCTTCATATAATTCAGCCCGCATAAAATGTTACTTCCTATAGTTGTTGTTCAAATTTAATAATTTCAGGCATTAGTGCCTTTTTCGTTTTTGCTGTTAATACAGTTCCATCTGGCTTATATGTAGCAGTCCATGAACTGCCACTTTTGACAATAGTCCAGTCTAATCTTGAAGTCTTCATAACAACTCTTCATTAGTTGTTTCAAGAGTGACAATATCACCAAAGTAAGATTCAAACGTTTGAACCAAATTAATGTAGTCACCACTCTTCATTTCACTTAAAATTGCATCAACATCATAACCTAATTGTTTGCCCAATGAGCCGGCTTTTCCAAGTAGAATGAATGCATTGCCGTCGGGTCCATCAAGATCAATTGTCATTTTTTGTTTTAACTGTCTTTGAATAATAGTCATAGTATTACCTAAATTGTTGCTAGTTGAGGTTTTGCTTCTAAGATAATATCACGAACCATTTCACGATCTATTGAATCACCATCAAATGGCAGCATAGTATTACGCGCTAGACGTATTCCTAATGCCAACAGAATATCGTCACGGGTTACACCGAAATCGTAGACTCCGCCAGGACCGTAAAAATCAAGAAGGTATGAGATAAATGTTTCAGTTTTATTAGTCATAATATTCTGCTCTTTAATTAACATATGTAACTATTATACAACGATAAGCCTTACTTGTCAATGAATTTTATGAAAATAATTGAATTTAATTTGCGAACACATCAGGCGATGCTGATATGATTGTAGCAGTATACGGACCTGAGCCCACAGAATCATTGATTCTTGCTACGGGTGGTTCATCACCAATGACATTACTGCTAGCGGATGTAATCACACTAGTGTGACCACAATCTGCTGTTACAGTATCACCAAGTCTTGCACAAGGCTTGTCATTGACAACGATAGTAGGTGAACCAGAGGTAATTGTACCTCCAGTCGTTATCGGGGTTTCATGCGCAGTACAAGTTCCATACGTGCGATCTCCTACTCTTGCTACACCCCTAGACATATTATGCGCCTGCCATTACGATACCAGAAGTTTTCTCGCTATACATCTTAGCAGTTTCTTCTTCTGTCTTGACTATACAAATAACACCATTAAGTCTCATTGTGTATTTTGCGTCCATTGACGAGGTAAACATGAATGGAGCCATTCCCATTCCACCATCATTTGCAATAAGCATAGTAGGCTTAGATAAAACTAATGTATCAGTAGTCTCTTTATCAAGACGTGCTACCATTTCTTCACCGCTGGCTAGTTTAATACTAATCACATCGCCGTCTCTGTAAGGTACTTCTATTAACATGCTTCACTTCCTTTAAGGTATTGTGCCAATTGATCATATCCGCCTATTACGGTTCCATCAATTACTATTTGTGGTACTGTTCTTGCCTGTGGTGCAATTTCTAATAATTGCTCACGAGTCACATCAACACCAATCTTTCTTTCAATAAACTCCATATGCTGAGTTTCAAGCAATATCTTCGCTTTAGTGCAATATGCACAATTATCTTTTGAATAAACTTCTACCATATTTTACCCTCCTTTTATTATAATGACATACCCGAAAAGGTATCTTTAGTAACGTCAGATGTTACACCACCAATGATGTATGACGATAGTTGCACTTCTTGTGGTGCGACTTGTACTTCTGCACCAGCAATCCATTTTTGTGTCCAAGGTAATGGGTTTGATTGTGATACCTTGTACGGACAAGATAAACCAACTGCTACCATACGCTTGCAACCAATCCATTCTATATATTCACACAATAGTTGAGCATTTAACCCAATCATTGAACCATCTTTAAATAGATATTCTGCCCATTGCTTTTCTTGTTCAATTGCATCTACAAACATTTGAATACATTCTTTTTCTGTTTCTTTTGCGATTTTAATATAATCTGGGTCATCTTTTGGCAATATCTTTAATAATGATTGTGTGAACGCCAAATGTAGATTTTCATCACGTGCAATAAACTTGATAATTTTTGCATTACCTTCCATCTTTTTAAGTTCTGCAAACGCCCAACTACATGCAAACGAAACATAGAAGCGAACACCTTCTAGTATGTTTACACCCATTACTGCTTTGTATAACGCCTTCTTCAACTCGTACAAGTCAACAGTGATTTCTCTACCATTAACCTTATGTACGCCTTCACCTAGCAAATTGTACCAAGCGGCTTTGTCAATGAGAGCATCATAATTTACTGAAATAGCAGATGCGCAATCAACTATTTCTTTAATGTCTAAAATTTCATCAAATATAATAGAAGGATCAGAATATATATTACGAATAATATGTGTGTATGATTTACTATGAATCGTTTCGTTAAACGTCCAAGTTTGAATCCATGTTTCTAATTCTGGTAGACTAACGATAGACCCGAATGCTTCACTCGGTGCACGACCTTGTACACTATCTAAAAGTATTTGACGCTTTAGATTAGATGTGAATATATGCTGTTCGTTTGCAGTTAATTGCTTAAAATCATTAGAATCTTTCGTAACATCGACTTCATCAGGTATCCAGAAGAAACCCAATTGCTTCTCTGTTAATTTGTCAAACTGCTTGTATTTTAGTATATCGTATCTCTGTAAACTTACTCTTCCTTCGGGATCAAGAAATGCCAATGATTTCGTGTGATCCGCTTTTTTTGTTATATTAAAAATGCTCATTTTTTTATTTATATTCCTTTACTTTATATTATAAGACACAACTATCGCAGTCTTCGCCGTCTAATTCTGTCAGGTCCGTTTGTGCTAACGGCTCTGCGTTCATTTTATTAATATCAATCTCACCTTGTCCATCATATGTATTAAAGTAGTAAAGATTTTTACCACCATACTTGTAGAACATAAGTAAGTGCTTCAACATAGTACTCATTGGAATCTTTTCATCTTCAAAGTAGATAGGATTATAACTGGTATTTACACTAATCGCTTGATCAATATATTTCTGTAATACTGCTACAATCTTTAAATAACCTTCTGGTGACTCTTGATCCCATAATAATTCATACTTATTCTTTAATCGGTGTATGCCCGGAACTACTTGCTTCAATACACCATCCTTTGATTGCTTGATACTTACCAAAGAACGAGGTGGTTCAATTCCATTTGTACTATTACTTATCTGCGCTGATGTCTCTGCTGGCATCAATGCCATTAATGTACTATTGCGTACACCTGTTTCTTTTATCTGTGTTCGCAACGCTTCCCAAGGCATACGCTCTTTATGCGCTACTAATTCATCTACATCTTTTTTACGACTATCAATTGGTAAAATACCATCACTATACTTAGTTTCATTGAATCCCGGACAATGTCCTTGTTCTACTGCTAAATCGGCAGATGCTTTGATCAAGTAGTATGACCATGCTTCTGTCCATTCATCAACTAATTCAAGATCAGGATTACTATAACTAGTATCGTTCTTTGCAAGCCAGTACGCGAAGTTAATAATACCAACACCAAGTGGGCGGCGCTTCTTTGTACCTAATTCTGCTGCTAGAACTGGATAATTCTGATAACTCAATAATGCATCAAGTCCTCTTACTGCTAATTCACAAGGCTTCTGAAAATCTTCTAATACCTTGATATTACCCCAATTCACTGCTGACAATGTACATGTAGCAACTTCACCATCACCCTTAAACAAATCTGTCATAGGATCGGTAGGCAATGTAATCTCTGCACATAGGTTACTCATACGTACAGGTGCTAATTCTTGCTTGAATGAACTATGCTCATTTACATTATCTACATTCATCAAATAGATGCGACCCGTATTCTTTCGCTCGTGCATGAAAGTTGAAAACAATTCAATCGCAGGCATTGACTTCTTACGTATTTTTACATTACGCTCTGCTTTTTCATACAACTCTTTAAATTTATCTTGATCTTCAAAGTATGCGTCATACAATCCAGGAACATCGCTAGGACTGAATAATGTAATATCACCACCAGAAATCAAACGCTCATACATAAGTTTATTGACTTGAACGCCAAAATCCAAATGCCTTACACGATTGTCCTCAGTTCCTTTATTGTTCTTTAAAACCAGCATGTCTTCTATTTCAAGATGCCATAATGGATAGTACAATGTTGCTGCACCACCTCGTACACCACCTTGTGAACAACTTTTAACTGCTGATTGAAACATCTTGTAAAAAGGAATAACACCTGTATGTGCTGCATCACCATTACGAATAGGAGAGTTAATTGCACGAATGCGTCCTGCACCAATTCCAATTCCTGCTTTTTGTGATACGTACTTTACAATCGCATTTGATGTTGCGTTAATACTATCTAGACTATCATCTGACTCAATTAAAACACATGAACTAAACTGACGTACATTTGTACGAACACCAGCCATTACAGGAGTAGGTAACGAGATATCAAAGTTACTTATTGCATCATAGTAATCTTTAACCCATTTCATACGATTGACTGTGTAACTACCAAACAAAGTTGCAGCAATCATCATGTACGCGATTTGTGGTGTTTCAAAGATTTGACCTGTCACTCGGTTTTGTACCAAGTATTTTCCACGAAATTGTTCCATTCCCACATATGCAATGTTTTGATCACGATCATGCTTAATATAATTGTTTAATTGATCAAGTTCATCAGATGTATACAATGCAAGAATTTCTTCATCGTAATAGCCACGCTCAATGTTATCTTCAATCACTCTAGCCAAATGATCAGGCTCAAAGTCATTGTATACTTGCTTACGTAGATGATAGTTGATCAATCGTCCGGCTACCCATTGATAATTAGGAGTATCTTCTGTGATTAAATCTGCTGCTGCTTTTATTAGTGTTTCTTGAATTTCATCAGTAGTGATTCCATTATAAAACTGAATACTACTTTTTATTTCCACTTCCGACGGACTAACTCCTGCAATATCATTACAAGCATAAAATACAACTTTGTGTAATTTATCTAAGTCAAGTGGTTCTCTAGCGCCATTGCGCTTTTTTACCATTATTTCCTTCATTTATATCCTTACCTGTTTGGTTTCAATATTGTTATTTTACTAGATCGTCTGAATACCATGTATTCAAAATTTCACATTTGTCTAATACAGACACGTTATCTACTATACCATAATTATGATTTAATACATACTCGTTATCTAATCGTATTACAAGTCCTACCTTTGATTTTCCTGCGTCTTGTACTAATAGTATATCACAAGACCAATCGCATAATTCCAATGTATATGCCATTCCAAGTGCAATCACATTTTCATCATATAGACCATGCCATAATAGATCCCAAGGGTTGGGCCATTCTTCTGAACTGTATGGGTCTATTACTCTATTAGAAAGTGGTGCTAAACGCCACCAATCTACTAGGGTTTGTAAAAAATCTTCATCAGATATATCATCTAACTCGTTCAACTCGGTACGAAATGCTTTCCACTCCGTCAGTCGTTCCTTGGGCATTAATTGCCATATTGTTGAATTCATACTACAGTGTCGCTTTGAAGTTATCGGTTAACCATGCGAAATCTGCGTTTGCTGTGTCATTTGTAGCATATTGTAATGTAAATAAACCACCTGACATTGTACCAGTAAATACATGATCTAATAAACTACCTGATGTAGTTGCATTATTTGTATAATTGTCAGAAATAGTATGTGTATTATTTGTTGCATTAACTGCAATGCTCAATGAACCTTTACGAATATGTCCTGCTACGTTTCTTAATGAATAACGAATATCTGCGTTATCATATCTAGTTCCATCAAATGCAACAGGCATTGCACCAGATCTGGTGCAATGCCTGTTGC
>Ga0209279_10000419_pt1 | contig 28143 bp, 22 predicted proteins | sample CoawatmetaG00DNA_3_FD_187508 | JGI IMG/M metagenome (GOLD analysis project Ga0209279, IMG submission 187508) | Marine microbial communities from the West Antarctic Peninsula - Coastal water metaG006-DNA (SPAdes) (version 2) | ecosystem: Environmental > Aquatic > Marine > Coastal ... | reverse complement strand
ATAGGGACTGTCATGATAGGCGGCGATGACTTGGTAAATTTCGTTATCAATAGCTTTAGATATTGAGAGCTGATGATTTTGGTTTTTATAGGCTGATGAACCTACTTCATCTCCATCTAGATAACCTCGGTCAGGCGCCGCGAGACCCGCCTCCTTAAAAGCACCCCCCGCATAATAGTTATCCGCTTTAACATAAGAGCTGAAATAACTTATCGCGGTATCTTGGTCTGATGTATTGAGAGAAATATTTGCGCTCGTCGCTTTATTATTAGATTTATATTTTGTCCCTACTTGACCGAAAAAAATGGGGCTTCCATTTACCGCAAAGATCGGCTGTACCGTTTCAATCTTGATCACGCCACCAATATTATCTCCCCCTTGATCAACCGCAGAAAGTCCAGCTAACACTAAGATATTTTTTATGTTGACGGGATCTGAATAGGATAATGGTGCGTTCATGTGATTGGCGCAGGAGGCAATCAAATCCATGCCGTCAATTTTAATCTTAATTCGGTCATCCGATAGGCCTTGGATCATGGGTAGACTTGAAAAACCGCCATTGTTAATACTATTACCGCCTAGGAAATTATTGATGAGCTTACCTGAATCATTACTCATAACCTTTTCATTTCTAGTGACACCTACACCCAGATTATTATCTGAAAATGGCACCTCATACTCTTTGGTGATATTAATGCTCTCTATACGATTTTCTGCCACCGCTAAGCTGGTAATTAATAAATTTGTGCATACAACTACAATTATTTTTTTCATTTTTCTTCAATCTCTAATTTGTAAATTTAAACAATTCATCTTATGTAAAAAAACGAATTTAGGACTACTTTTAAATATAGATTTTTAAGAAAAGTGCGGGGGTGCTTGGGAATAAAAATTTGATGCTGTTTTGTTACTAATAAAGGAAAGATAAAATTTCTTAAGAACAGTTGATTTGCCAGCGAATGTTGCAGTGATAGACGATACGTTATAAAAATCTTCATCCTCACCTAGATTGCAAAATGAACAGTTCGTTAAGGCATTCGATACTGAATTATTATTTCCCTCGCCTGATAAGGCGACAAGTTTAACGGTATTTCCTGAGCAGATGACTTGGTAGTCATCGTCTGCTGCCATGACATTTGAAACAAAAGAACCCGATACAATAAATAACATTGTGACTAAAGCAAAATAATGTTTAATAAGATTCTTTTTTTTCATAAGCTCAGGATTATAAATCAAATTCTTAAAATCTAACGTAATGCACTGAGCGCTTGATCATAGTTAGGTTCTTCAGTAATTTCATTGACCAATTCACTATAAATTACTTCGTTAGATTCATTGAGTATGATGACCGCTCTTGAAGTCAGGCCTTGAAGGCTAGAATCTTCAATGGCAACACCATAGTCATTTGAAAACTGACTGATGTTACGAAAGGCAGAGAGCATTTCTACAGCTTCTGTTTTTTCTGCGCCACAAAATCTTTTTTGTGCAAAAGGTAAATCTGCTGAAATACACAATACAACCGTGTTATCTAAATTTGATGCCTCGTCGTTAAAACGTTTGACGGATAGCGCACAGGTCGGTGTATCCACACTAGGGAAAATATTCAAAATTTTCTTTTTACCGGCATAACTTTCTAGGTTTACATTTTCACGTTTATTGTTGGCTAAATTGAAATCCTTGGCCGTATCTCCGGATTTAGGAAAGCTTCCACCAATTTGAACGGGGTCTCCCTTGAGCGTAACTTGCGACATAATCTATTCTCCAAAATTTATTTAAATTATTTCTTATTTACCAATATTCTATCAAAGCTTATCAGGTAAAATAAATTAATATATGAAAGACGTAAATCAACCAAAATTTATTCACCTTAGATGCCATAGCGAATATTCAGTTACGGATGGTATTGTCAAAATTGAAGAGTACCTAAATCAAGCATTAGAAGAAGAAATGCCAGCATTGGCCTTAACTGATTTGAGTAATCTTTTTGGAGCTGTCAAGTTTTATAAAAAGGCTATTGATAAGGAAATAAAACCAATCATCGGTTGTGATGTTTGGCTGCAGAACGAGAAAAATCGTGAGCAACCATACCGCACTCTCATATTGTGTCAATCTCAAGAAGGCTACTTAAATTTATCACGTCTGATTTCAAAATCTTTTTTAGAAAACCAATATAAAGGGCGGGCCGAAGTCAAATCTGAGTGGTTACTCGAAGAATTTAATGCTGGCTTAATAATATTGTCTGGTGCCCTTCAAGGTGAGGTTGGGAAGCTAATTTTGAATGACAAAGTTAAAGAAGCATCAGAGATAACTTTGAAATGGAAAGAAAAATTTGGCGATCGTTTTTATTTAGAGCTTCAAAGATATGCCGAGGGAAGGTTACTAGAAGATCAGGAGCGCTATATCCAACAAGTGCTTCACTTGGCCACTCAAAATCAGATACCCGTTGTTGCAACACACCCCATTCAATTTATGCAGGAAGATGATTTTAGAGCTCATGAGACAAAAACCTGTATCGCTGAAGGATATGTGCTAGCTGATTCTCGAAGACCTAAAACATTTTCACCAAATCAATTTTTCAAAGATGGTGATGCGATGGAATCGCTGTTTAAAGACATTCCATCTGCGATAGAAAACTCAGTAGAGATTGCTAAAAGATGTAATTTTAGCTTTCATCTGGGTGAGACTTATCTCCCGAATTTTCCAACTCCAGAGGGAATGAAGGTAGATAAATTTTTAAAATTAGAGGCAGAAAAAGGACTTAAACAGCGACTAGTAATTCTATCAAATAAAGAAACTATTGATGAAAAAGTATACTTTGACCGACTTAATTTTGAGGTTGATGTGATTAATCAGATGGGGTATGCGGGTTATTTTTTAATCGTCTCTGATTTTATTAACTGGTCCAAGCAAAATAATATTCCTGTTGGGCCAGGGAGGGGTTCTGGTGCAGGTTCAGTTGTGGCTTATAGTTTAGGTATTACCGACTTAGATCCTATTGAATACAACCTTCTTTTTGAGCGCTTTCTGAATCCTGATAGGGTTTCTATGCCTGATTTTGATATTGATTTTTGCCAGGAGGGGCGCGATCGAGTCATTGATTACGTGAAAGAAAAATATGGTGCTGAATCCGTATCTCAGATCGCGACGTTTGGAACTATGGCAGCACGAGCGGTTATTCGTGATGTGGGACGAGTCTTGGATCTTCCATTTTTATTTGTGGATGGAATCGCAAAATTAATCCCGATGGAGCTTGGCATTACCCTCAAGGATGCCATTGAAAAAGAGAGTCAAATTAGAGATAGAATTAAAAAAGAAGAGGAGGTTAAAGAGCTTTTTGATCTGGCATTAAAGCTTGAGGGTTTGATAAGAAATGTGAGTATGCATGCGGGGGGCGTATTGATAGCACCTAGCGAAATATCTAAATTTTCCCCCATCTATTGCCAGGCTGAGGGAGAGGGTGTGGTGAGTCAGTTTGATAAGGACGATGTTGAAGCTTTGGGCTTGGTTAAGTTTGACTTTTTAGGCCTTAGAACACTCACTATTCTTTCGATGGCTTTAGAAAATGCTAATCAAATTAGACAAGTTGAAAATTTAGCACCGCTCGATATTGAAGAGATCCCAATTGATGACGTGGCGACTTATGATTTACTGAAGGCTTCTAATACGACGGCGGTTTTTCAGCTTGAATCCAGAGGTATGAAGGACATGTTGAAGCAAGCGAAACCAGATTGCTTCGAAGATATTATCGCCTTAGTAGCTCTTTATCGCCCAGGACCAATGGACTTGATCCCAGAATTTTGTCGAAGAAAGCATGGTATCGATGCTGTTTCATATCCACACCCTGCCACAAAAGAAATTTTAAAAGAAACTTATGGTATTGCCGTTTATCAAGAACAGGTAATGCAAATTGCTCAGGTGGTGGCTGGATACACTCTAGGCAGTGCAGATTTACTCAGGCGAGCCATGGGTAAAAAGAAGGTTGAAGAAATGGATGCCCAAAGGGCAAACTTTATAAGTGGAGCCACAAAAAATAATCTAAATGAAAGACAGGCCAATGAGCTGTTTGATTTATTAGAAAAATTTGCAGGGTATGGCTTTAATAAATCACATGCGGCAGCCTATGCCAAGATTGCCTATCAAACTGCCTATCTTAAAACGCATTATGCATCATCGTTTATAGCGGCTTCGATGTCAGCTGATATGAATAATACAGATAACGTGCATTTATTATTTGACGACTGTATGAGAAATAAAGTTGAGCTACTTCCACCAAACATCAATCAAAGCCAATATAAATTTGTCACAGTCAATCAAAATCAAATTTTATATGGGTTAGGTGCGTTAAAAGGTTCAGGCCAAATCGCCATTGAAGAAATTTTACAAGATAGAGATGAGTGTGGACCATTCAAATCTCTTTTTGATTTTACATCACGACTTGATTTAAGAAAAGTTAATCGAAGAGTGATTGAATCATTAATTAAGGCCGGGGCATTTGATGAAATAGAAAATAATAGAGCGTCATTATTGGCCAGCATAGGCTTGGCAATAAATTTTGCCGATCAAGCCAATGCAAATATTGGTCAGAATAATCTATTCGAAGCTTCAGAGGAGCAGGCAGTTGAGCTAATTTCTGTTGAGGCTTGGGATACACAAAAGCAGCTATTGGAAGAAAAGGAGGCCTTAGGCTTTTATTTTAGTGGGCATCCCTTTACTTATTACAAAAAAATGATTCGAGAGTTCATCCCAACGAAGTTATCCGAACTGACTCCTAGAGAGTCTCCCTATCTTGTGGCGGGTATTATTTCCGATGTGAGGTTTAAAATGACGAGCAGGGGAAAGATTGCAATCATCACATTGGATGATTCTGAAGGTCGAATGGATATGGTGGTTGGAAGTAAAGTACTTAATGACTTTTATGAACTAATCAAAGAAGATCAATTATTATTTGTTGAAGGCAGAGTGAGTCATGATGACTTTACTGGAGGGAATAGAATTAACGTGATTAAGGCTTTTGATCTCTTGAGTATCCAGAGTACAAAGGCCCAATTATTAAAAATCACCCTAGATAAACAGGCAAACCCAGATGTACTTAAAAACTTACTCAAGCCTTTTTGTAACGGTTCTTTTGGTGCAGATATTAAAAAATGTCGGGTCAAGATTGAGTACCAAAATCATCAAGGAAAAGTTGAATTGATGCTAGGGCCAGAGTGGTCTGTGGCGCTTCATGAGGATCTAATTTTTGGTCTTGTTGCATCCTATGAGGATGACAACGTTAAAATACTTTATAATTAGCAATATAAATAAATGCATTGATTGGATTATGAAACGAACCTATCTAGAATTTGAAAAGCCCATTGAAACTCTTGAAACTAAAATTGTGAGTCTAAAGTGCGCGCATGATGATCATCCAACTATAGATATCAATAAAGAGTTGAATTCTCTTCAAGAAAAGCTTGAGGCGTTGCAGCACAAAATTTTTGATAACCTGACTGCATGGCAAATTTCTCAAGTTTCCAGGCATCCCCAAAGACCCTACTCTCAAGACTATATCCAAGCAATTTTTAATAATTTTAAAGAATTGCATGGAGATAGAGCCTTTTCTGATGATCCAGCAATTATTGGAGGGCTGGCGGAATTTGAGGGGCAGTCTGTCATGGTGATTGGGCACCAAAAAGGTCGTGATATTAAAGAAAGGCAACATCGGAATTTCGGTATGCCAAGACCTGAAGGTTATCGAAAGGCACTCAGGTTATTTAAACTTGCAGAAAAATTTTCATTACCAATAGTGACTTTGATTGATACACCGGGTGCTTACCCAGGAATCGGTGCTGAGGAGAGAGGTCAGTCAGAGGCTATCGCAAGAAATCTCTATGTGATGACTGAATTAAAGGTGCCCATTATAACCATCGTAATTGGTGAGGGGGGTTCTGGCGGTGCTTTAGCACTTGGCGTATCTGATTATCTAGCGATGTTAGAGTTTTCAACTTATTCAGTAATTTCACCTGAAGGATGTGCCTCAATACTATGGAAAAAAGTAGAAATGGCAGAAGTCGCAGCTCATAATCTCAGTATAACATCTGCTAAATTAAAAAAATTAGGTCTGGTTGATGAAATCGTTTCAGAGCCATTAGGCGGTGCCCATAGAGATTATAAATTGACCATGACAAATGTTAAAAAAACTTTGAAAGAAAAGTTGGTTCATTTTGGGCAAGTATCAATTGATGATTTACTTGAAAATAGATACGAGCGTCTAATAAGCTTCGGGCAACACAGTCAAAGTGGAAAATGAAGATAAAATTCAGGATAAAATTAACCAATCCTTTCATACTAACCTCAAACAATTAAGCGAACAATCTGAGGTGTTACTTGGCTTAAGTGGTGGCTTAGATTCATCTGTTTTGCTCCACTTACTTGTAAAAATGCAAGACAAATTCAATTTTAACCTCAGAGCAATTCATGTTCATCATGGTCTCAATTCTGCTGCAGATGATTGGTTAAAATTTTGTAAGAAAAAATGTGAATCGTTAAATATAGACTTTTATAGTGAAAAGGTAAAAATAAATCCTGATAGTGCGCTCGGTTTTGAGGGAGAAGCCAGAAAATTAAGATACGAAGCAATTGTAAAAAGACAAAAGGGGATTGTCGCCCTTGGGCACCATCAAAATGATCAAGCAGAAACTTTATTGCTTCAATTGTTTAGGGGTTCTGGTTTAAAGGGATTGGCCGCTATGCCAGAGTTTGATTCAAAAAGAAACTTTTGGCGACCTATGTTGAATATTAAACGAGACGCTTTGGAGATTTATGCGAAGGAGCATAGGGTTAAATATATTGATGATGAGAGTAACCAAGATGAAAAATTTAATAGAAACTTTATTCGCCAAAAAGTGTTGCCATTAATTGAATCAAGATACCCATCATCAATAGAAACGATCAGCCGCTCAGCTAGCAATATTGCTGAAGGGCATAATTTAAATAATTTAATTGCAATAGATGATAGTAAAAGTTACATGTCACCTGATGGTGCCCACCTTTCGATTCATGGCCTTAAAAAACTCTCAAAATTAAGAGCAATCAATCTAATTCGTTGGTGGTTGTCATTGGAAAACTTGTTGATGCCAAGTAAAAAAAATATTGATGAACTCTATAGACAAGTTCAGTATATTAAAAAAGATACCTCGTTAAACTTAAAAATTTCGATTGATAAATCTATTCGCGCGCATCATGATAAATTACTCATTGTTAATTCTGAAATTAAGCTAAATGCTTTTAACCTAAGTTGGTCTGGTGAAGATGAGCTTCATCTACCAAATGATACCAAGCTTCAATTCATCAAAACAAATAATGGGGGGCTTTCTCTAGCAAAACTTGGTGTTAAAAGTTTAAAAATTAAAAGTAGATCTGGGGGTGAAAAATTAAAGCCTTTTCCAGACCAACCTAGCAGAACTCTCAAATATTTATTTCAAAATGCTGATATCCCTCTTTGGGAAAGAGGTCAGGTCCCTTTGGTTTTTGCAAAGAAGCAACTAGTTGCTGTTCCTAATTTAGGTATTCATCATGAATATCAATCGAGTGAGGGAGAGATAGGCTATCAAATCAATTGGTTAAGAAGGTAAAATTAGGAATTATTCCTAGATAAAATATAAAATATTTGTGTAAAATCTCACGGATATAAATTATTTACTATAAAGATTTAAACCATATGAAAATTATTTCGAAATCCACTGTCTTAATTGCGATCATAAGCCCACTTTTTGTAACTGTTGTTATTGCTGGGGAATCGGTCAAAGTTGACAGTATTGAGGTTTATTCACCGACAGCACTACCTTCAATTGGTTTGCCTATTAAAGACGTACCATATGCCGTCCAAACAGCTACAGGTGAAGAAATTAGAGAGCAGCCAGGCGTCAGTATTGCTGATTATATGGTTAATAATCTTGAAGGCGTTACCGTGAATGAAGTGGGTGGCAATCCCTATCAGTTAGAGATAAATTATCGAGGTTACAACGCCACTCCGCTTGTTGGTAACCCACAAGGTTTGTCAATTTATGTGGATGGCGTAAGACAAAATATGCCGTTTAGTAATAATGTTTTATGGGATACAATTCCTGATTTTGCAATTGATAATATGCAGCTCGTGGGTGGTTCTAATCCTGTTTATGGTCTTAATACATTGGGTGGATCATTAAGTATGCAAACTAAAAGTGGACGTACCTTTAACAAATCTGCTATTGAAGGCCAAACAGGTTCGTGGGGAAGAAAGATTGGCCTTATAGAATCAGGCGGTGTATCTGAAGATGAACGTTTTGATTACTATATTGGCTATCAATACTTTAATGAGGATGGCTGGAGAAAACCTTCACCAACAACAGTGAATCAGTGGTTTAGTAAAATTGGTTTTGAGGATGACAATAGCCGATATGATTTAAGTTATACAGGCGCTCACAACAGTCTTGTGGGTAATGGCATGGTACCTAAATATTTATTGGGTAGCGATTTGGAAGGAGTTCATACACTTATAGATAAAACAAGAAATTCATATAATCAAGTTCAATTAAACGGAACTGAATTTATTACCGATACATCAATGGCCTCAGGAAATGTTTATTGGAGAAATATCGATCAAAGTACATACAATGGTGACTTGAACGATGAGTATTGTGATGATGATGCCATTGCAGAAGGAGAGTGTACAGAAGCTCAGAGAAATGAAAATCAAGGTGTTATTAATCGATCTAAAACACAACAGAATGCATACGGCTTGAACGGTCAATTAACATTTGATGATGATTGGCAGGCAAGAAGAAACCAATTGATTGTAGGCGCTGCTTTTGAATACTCGAAAGTCAAGTTTTCGCAAAATTCAACAGATATTGCAACACTAGATCCATCAGGATTCTTTTCCGGTGCTTTAGGAGAAAAAGAGCAAACTACAGGATTGACAGGTCAAACCTATACAAGTAGTGCTTTTGTTTCAAACAATCATGCATTGAATGATCAATGGAGCATCAACACTGCAGCACGTTATAACTACGTAGATATTGATAATCAGGATACATTTAACGCTCCTGGAGCCGGTAGGTCGCTTACTGGCTCTCATGATTATGATCGATTAAATCCATCAGTTGGCGTTACTTATAATCCATATGATTATTTAAGTACTTATGCATCATATAATGAGGCTAATCGAGCACCTACAAGTATTGAGCTTGGTTGTGCAAACCCAGCAAACCCTTGTACGCTCCCAACACAAATGGCAGACGATCCACCTCTTGAGCAAGTTGTTGCAAAAACATACGAGCTTGGTGCGAGTGGAGCATTTACTGGTATGTTTGACAGTAAAATGACCTGGAATATTTCGGGTTACAGCGCTACGAATCATGATGATATATTATTTCTTTATACTGAATCAAATTCAACAGCAGGCTATTTTGACAATGTCGATGAAACAACAAGAAAGGGTGTTGATGTTGGGCTTAATAGTGTTTTTGAAACATGGTCACTGAGCATGAACTATAACTATGTTAAAGCTCAATATGGCACTGATCTTACATTAATCAGTGAAAATAATTCATCAGCATCTGATGATCCTGAGGGAGCAATTAACGTTGAAGATGGTGACTACCTTCCTAATATTCCAAAACATAGCTTTAAAGTCAGAGCATTATACAAACCAGAGGCAGCTTGGTATTTAGGCGCGACAATGACAGCATTTAGCTCATCTTATATGATGGGTAATGAAAACCAAGAAAATGATTCGTCTGCTAACGGATTACAAAGTGAAGTTCCCGGCTATGCAGTTGTTAATCTAGACTCAGAATATAAATTTTCAAACATGCTAGAGGGTTGGAAAATTTACGCCAAGGTGACTAATTTATTCGATAATAAATATTACACAGGTGGTCGTATCGCTGAATCAAGAGTAAATGCTGATCGATCTTTCAGTGAGGAAGAAATAGCAACCGCTTCACTTGTTGCTGGTTCACCAAGAGCAGGCTGGGTGGGGTTGCGCTACGAATTTTAAGAGAGTTAATATAAAGGTATAAAAAAAGGCTAAAGCCCTTTTTTGTTATTATCGGGTGTATATTAATATTTTAAATAGCATTAATTATGAGCCTTAAGTCTAAACTTCTTATTTACATAAACTCCCTCCTGTTAATTGCGACATTGATTGGTCTGGTAACTATTGTAATGGTTACCCAAAAAAATGTGAGAGAAGAAGTATTGTCTACAATGGCTCTTGCTGAATTTGCCATCGAGCAGGGAGTGAAAAAAAATCCTGATTTTTATCTATTTCAAAGAGAAAATAATGAATTAGGTATTTCTAAGTTATCAGAAATTCGTCATTTAAAAATTCAATTTTTTAATAATCAAGATATTTTACTTGAAGAAACATTAAACACTTTAGATGAAATTAAGCCTCCTCCTTATTGGTTTGTTTTCATAATTGAGAAATTATCAGAAAAGATTTATTTTTCAAAAATTAATATTGACCAAAGAGGTGAGGTAATGGGCTACATATTAATTAAGCCTGAACCAATTTATGAATATGCAGAAATATGGCAGCAAATAAAAGTTGGTTTATGGATTATAGGCACCTTCCTTGTTCTGATAAACGTTGTTGTTTTATTTCTTTTTTCTCATATGATAAAACCGATAAATGAAATTATTGAGGGCTTTGAGAAACTAGAAGCTGGTAACTACAAGTCAAAAATTAAAAAATCAAATATTCTTGAGCTCGATATTATTGGGAAAAAATTTAATAGTATGACTAATAACCTTCGCCAAAGTAATTACAAAATTCATAAACTAAGTCAAAACCTAATTAATGTACAGGAGCAAGAAAAAAGTGAGTTAGCCAGAGATCTTCATGATGAACTTGGGCAATCCCTAACTGCACTTCAGGCAGAAGCAGCCTCAATCTCAAAATCTACAAAAAAAATATCACGTGATGAAGCAATTTTAAATGTAATAAAATTATCTAAAAATATGATGCTATCCACTAGAGAGATCATAAAAAAATTAAATTTGGGTTTGATTGAAGACTTAGGTTTTGAATCTGCCTTAGTTGAATTATTTGAAAACTGGAAAAGAAGATTTATTGGCGTTAACTTTGAATATAAAATTGATGATAAGGCCTTAAAAAAAATAACAAAACAAAAAACTGCTCATTTATATCGTATTTTTCAGGAAGCATTAACTAATATTGCTAAGCATTCAGCTCCTAAAAATATTAAGATATCAATAAAGTCTGTAGAGGCTAAAGATAAAATTAGGATTTTGATAAGTAATGACGGCATTAATACTGATTTAGTGAATCAAGAGGGGCTTGGTTTAATAGGAATTGCCGAGCGCGTAGATCAAATCAATGGAAGTTTGGAAGTTATTAAAAAGAAGCTCTTTAAAATAATTATTAACATGGGTTAATTTGATGACAAATTTATTAATTGTAGATGATCATGAAATTGTACGGTCAGGTATTAAGCGGCTTGTTGAAAATAATCCAAAATTAAATATTGTTGCCGATTTAGCTTCTGGAGAAGAGGCGTATAAATTTCTACAAAAAAATACAGTTGACCTTGTAGTAATGGATGTCTCTATGCCAGGAAAGGGTGGGATAGAGTCAACAAATCAAATAAAAAAAAGATTTCCCAAAATTAAAGTCCTAATACTCTCGATGCATGATAATTCAATGATTATTGATAAAGCTATGAAGGCGGGCGCTAATGGATATATCCTAAAGAATGATCTATCAGATGATTTGCTTAATGCAATTGAAAAAGTAATGAGTAATCAAATCGTTATTTCAGCTTCCGTAAACAGAAATGATTTTAATGAATCAAAAATTAAAGACCTAAATAATAAAGAATTCGAAATATTTAAGTCTATCGCTTCAGGTGAAGAGCTTTTATCAATCGCTAAAAAATTAAACATTAGTTACAAAACAGCAGCAAACTATCAAACATCAATTAAACAAAAGTTAAATATCAAAAATACCCTTGAATTTTATAATCTTGCAAAAGAAAATAAAGTTTTATAATTAGATCAGCTTTTAAAATCTATTGTTATAATTACAATAATCTTTCAAAGGCAGGCTTATGAATATTGGAACGCCGTTAAGTTCGTTTGCTACAAAGGTAATGTTGTTAGGCGCGGGAGAGCTTGGTAAGGAAGTAATCATTTCATTTCAAAGGCTTGGTGTTGAGGTTATTGCCGTAGATAGATATAAAAATGCACCGGGCCATCAAGTTGCACATCGCTCTTATGTTATCGACATGACTAACGAGAATGAGTTACGAAATATTATTCAAAAAGAAAATCCTGACTATATAGTTCCAGAGATTGAGGCTATAAATACAGATTTATTGTCAGAAATAGACAGAGAGGGATATTCTAAAATAATACCTAGTTTAAAAGCAGTGCAACTAACTATGAATCGAGAGGCTATCCGAAAACTTGCCTCCGAAGAACTGGGCTTACCGACCTCAAATTATGGTTTTGCAAGAAGCTTTAAAGAGTTAAAAAATCTAATCTTAGAAGAAATTAATTTCCCATGCTTTGTTAAGCCAACTATGTCCTCTTCGGGGAAAGGTCAATCCTTAGTTAAGTCAGAAAGTGAAATTGAATCTGCATGGAATTATGCTGCCAGCGGAGGAAGGGTAGATCGGGGTGTTGTTATTGCTGAGAGCTTAATTAATTTTGACTATGAGATTACATTGCTTACTGTGAGATCTAAAGGTGCCAATGGAAATACTTGTACTAAATTTTGTGACCCGATTGGACATCGTCAAGAAAATGGAGACTATATCGAAAGCTTTCAGCCACAAACAATGAGTCCTATCGCCTTAGATAAGTGCAAAAAAATAGCCAAATTAATAACTGACGGTTTGGGTGGTCTAGGTATTTTTGGGGTAGAGTTATTTGTTAAGAAAGATGATGTATGGTTTTCTGAAGTTAGCCCAAGACCACATGATACAGGGATGGTTACTATGGTATCTCAAAAACAATCTGAATTTGAATTACATGCTAAAGCAATCCTTGGTTTACCCGTAGACACATCTCTCTCAAGACCAGGTGCGAGTAAGGTTATTTATGGTGATCATGATGCAGATGAAATCTATTTTGAGGGAGTGGATCAGGCCCTCCTAATTCCTGGTATTGATATTAGGTTATTTGGTAAACCCAAGTCATTTAAAAAAAGACGTATGGGTGTTATATTAGCATCATCAGATACTGCGAAAGAAGCTATTGATAATGCAAAAAAAGCTTCCTTGATAATTAAAACAAAAATAAAGGCTTAGAAAATTGAAAAAAATATTATTTGTTATTTTCTTACTTATCGCCATTTTAGGGGGTGCAACTTACTGGTTTTTTGATAATTTGGATGGCTTTATTAAAGACTATATGGTCGATTATGGTTCAAAGATGACTAAGACAGATGTTGAGATTGACTCAGTAGAAACAAATCTAAATAAAGGTGAGATCTTAATTAATAGGCTAGGAATTGAAAATCCAAAAGGCTTTAGTAATAACGAAGCTTTTGAGGTAGGTAAAGTTATGGTTATTGTAAAAAAAGAGTCACTTAATCAAGATATTATTGAGATTCCTCTTATTTTGATAAAAAATCCAGAAATTTTATATGAGTATAATGGAAAAAAAACTAACTTCGGTGTCCTTAAAGACAATATACAAGCTTATCAATCGGTTGATGATAATTCATCTAAAAGCAAAAAAGTAATTAATAAAATAGAAACTAAAGAAATCAAGGGTGAGAATAGTTCAAAAACGTTTTTTATTCATGAGGTAAAAATTGTAAACCTTGAAATAAAGGCAAGAGTAAGCTCAATAAAAAAAAATTTTTTAAATAAAAAAATACCGTTGATTACGATTAAAAATATTGGGTCGGAAATGAAGGGGGCGTCTCCGGAGATTATATTAGAAAAAATAATATCAAATATAGATAATAATTTAGAAAGCAATTTTAACTTTAAATCACTTAAAACAAACATTAAACAGAATATAAATAAAATTATAGATAAATTAAGTGGGGGAAACAGAAATGATTCTGATAAAGAAAAGGTTGACCATCAAAAAATTATCAACAATCTCAAAGATTTATTCTAGCACTTACAGTGCAAAAGGTTAATCTAACTTCTTTGTGCTAAAATCGCGCGTCTAATATTAAAAACGGTTACCCATCAATGAATCAAAAACTACGAAATATTGCAATTATTGCCCATGTGGATCATGGTAAAACTACACTTGTCGATAAATTATTGCAACAATCAGGTGCATTTGCTGAGCATCAGCAAGTGAGTGAACGTGTGATGGATTCAAATGATCTTGAAAAAGAACGTGGCATTACCATCCTATCTAAAAATACGGCTATTAATTATGAGGACCACCATATTAATATTGTAGATACTCCTGGGCATGCGGATTTTGGAGGAGAAGTTGAAAGAGTTTTGGGAATGGTTGATGGGGTTGTTTTACTGGTTGATGCCGTTGATGGTCCAATGCCTCAAACACGTTTTGTCACTAAAAAAGCATTGGCACTTGGTCTTAAACCTATCGTTGTCGTAAATAAAATAGATAGGCCAGGCGCGAGAGCGGATTGGGTAATCAATCATACGTTTGATCTTTTTGCAAATTTAGGCGCTTCTGATGAGCAGCTGGATTTTCCGGTTGTCTATGCGTCAGCATTAAATGGCTATGCAAAAATGAAAGAGGAAGATGAAACAACTGATATGACTGCGCTTTTTAAGACTATTTTGTCGCATGTTGCGCCACCCGACGGTGACACAACAGCACCCTTACAGTTTCAAATTTCTGCCCTTGATTACTCTTCTTACACAGGAAGAATGGGAATTGGTCGAATTCGCAACGGAATTTTAAAACCTGGAAGTTCTGTGGCAATCATGATGGGTGATAAGAAAGTTGGACAAGGAAAAATTAACGAAGTCTTTGGTTACGAAGGACTGGAAAAAGTTAGTGTAAACCAAGCTGAAGCTGGAAATATTGTAATTGTTACGGGGATTGAGGAAATAGGTATCGGTGTTACGATTACTCAACTTGATAACCCTATAGGTCTACCAATAATACCTATTGACGAGCCAACATTAAATATGGACTTTATGGTCAATACATCACCATTAGCCGGTAAAGAGGGTAAGTTTGTGACAAGCAGACAAATTAAGGAGAGGTTAGCAAAAGAATTATTAGTTAATGTTGCACTTAGGGTAGAAGATACTGAAGATGCAGATGTATTTAGAGTCTCAGGAAGGGGGGAGTTGCATTTAACAATTCTCTTAGAAAATATGCGAAGGGAAGGATATGAAATTGCGGTTGGAAAACCTCAGGTTGTATATAAAGAAATTGAAGGAAAAAAATGTGAGCCTTATGAGAATCTCTCGGTAGATATTGAAGACGAAACCCAAGGTGGGGTGATGGAAGAGCTAGGTCGTCGAAAAGGTGAGCTTACAAATATGGAGTCTGATGGACTTGGCAGGACTCGTTTGGAGTATACAATACCAGCAAGAGGTTTAATTGGTTTTCAGGGTGAATTCCTAACCATGACAAAAGGAACTGGAGTCATGTCTCATGTTTTCGAGGAGTATTTACCTGTTAAGACAGAGATTCCTGGAAGAAGAAATGGTGTTTTAATTTCTTCTGAAAAAGGTGAGGCGGTTGCTTATGCATTATGGAAATTACAGGATAGAGGAAGAATGTTTGTTCACCCCGGAAACAAGCTGTATCAGGGAATGGTTATTGGCATACACGCAAGAGATAATGATTTAATTGTAAACCCTATTAAAGGAAAACAGCTCACAAATGTCAGATCATCTGGGACTGATGAAGCAGTTAGATTAGTTCCACCAATTCAGATGAGTTTAGAATACGCAGTTGAGTTTATAGATGATGACGAATTAGTTGAAATCACTCCGGAATCAATTAGAATTAGAAAACGCTTTCTTGTTGAGCATGAAAGAAAACGGGCCGCCAAAAATAATAATTAACGGTACATATATAAATTCTAAATATATATAAGCAAGATTTGAATGAAAATAAAAAAATAGCAATTATTGGATTAGGTTATGTTGGTTTACCTTTAGCAATAGAATTTGGTAAAAAAAGACATGTAATTGGTTTTGATATAGATTATAAAAGAGTCGATTCACTTAAAAATGGAATAGATTTAACCTTTGAAGTAAGTTCGGAAAATCTTAAAAATACCAAAAATATATCTTTTACCACCAAGTTAAGTGAACTTAAAGAATGCTGTATTTTTATAGTCACAGTCCCAACTCCTGTCCACCATGATAAGGGACCCAACCTTTCACCATTAATTAAGGCAAGTGAAATGATTGGAAGTGTATTAAAACCTGGTGATTTAGTAATTTACGAATCTACAGTTTACCCTGGGGCTACTGAAGAGGTTTGTATACCAATTCTAGAAAGCATATCAAAGCTAGTTATTAATAAAGATTTTTCATGCGGATATTCACCGGAGAGAATTAATCCAGGTGATAAAGATAGACATCTGACAACTATAAAGAAGGTTACTTCTGGATCATCAGAAATTGCAGCAAAAGAGGTAGATAAGCTATATAAAGAGATTATAAAGGCAGGCACTCATCTAGCTGAATCTATTAAAATTGCAGAAGCATCTAAAGTCATTGAAAACACTCAAAGAGATGTAAATATTGCACTCATAAATCAACTATCCATTATTTTTAATAAACTAGATATAGATACCGAATCAGTCCTAAAGGCAGCAGCGACCAAATGGAACTTTATCCCATTCACGCCTGGTTTGGTTGGTGGGCATTGTATAGGGGTTGACCCATACTATTTAATTCACAAATCTAAAGAGGCAGGTTATACCCCAGAATTAATTGTATCAGCTAGGAAAATTAATGAGTTCATGGGTCAGCATTTAACTAATAAAGTTATTGATTTAATGGATAGTAAAAATATTAAAGTTGTGAATTCAAATATATTAATTATGGGCTTTGCGTTTAAAGAAAATTGTCCAGATTTTCGAAATACAAGAATAATAGATGTTTATCAAAATTTTAAAAAACTTGGTTGTAATGTTGATATTTTTGATCCGTATGTAAGTTCTATTGAGGTTAAAGAAGAATATGGAGTTAATTTAATTGATAAACCAAAAAATCATAAATACGATGCAATTGTTATTGCCTTATCTCACGACATTTTTAAAAAATATACACTGTTTACTATTAGAAAATTTGGAAAGAAAACTCATGTTCTCTTTGATGTAAAGTACATTTATAAAAAAGAAAATGTGGATGGTAGATTTTAAAAAAAGTAGCTTATCTAGCTTTCTTGAGAGCTTAAATAGTCTTCGTAATTACCAGTATAATCTATAATTTCATCAGATTTTATTTCAAATATACGTGTGGCAATAGAACTAACAAATTCACGATCATGTGTAACAAAAAAAACAGTACCTTTATATTTATCTAGAGCTGTATTCAAAGATTCAATAGATTCCATGTCCATATGATTGGTAGGTTCGTCTAACAATAATATATTATTTCTTTCAAGCATAATTTTACCAAATAACATGCGACCTTGCTCTCCACCTGATAATACTTTCACTTTCTTTTTAAAATCATCACCAGAAAATAATAAACGACCTAGGATACCCTTAATGGATTGATCGTCATCTTGTAGCTGTTTAAAGTGATTTATCCAATCAAAGATTGATGTGTCCTTATCAAACTCATCATTATGATCTTGTGCAAAATAACTTATTTTAGCTTTTTCTGCCCACTTGATAGATCCTTCGTTGGGGTTCACTACATTTGCAAGTATTTTAAGTAAAGTTGATTTACCGATACCGTTTTCACCAATAATAGCAACTTTTTCACCCGCCTCCACCATAAAATTAACATTATCAAATAATTTCTTTTCATATGCATGATTTAACTTATTAACTGTAAGTGCCTGGCGATACAATTTGTCTTTTTCCTCATATTCAAAGCGGATAAAAGGATACTGTCTACTTGATGGCTTCATATCTTCAATCTTAATTTTTTCAATCTGTTTAGCTCTTGATGTTGCCTGTTTAGCTTTAGAAGCATTTGCTGAAAACCTTCTAACAAATTCTTGAAGTTCAGCAACTTGTGATTTTGCTTTCTCATTTGCTTTTAACTGTTGTGATTTTACGGTTGCACTTGCTGCCATAAAATCATCATAGTTCCCAGGATAAACCGTTAGCTTTTGGTAATCCATGTCAGCTGTATGGGTACAGACTTGATTTAAAAAGTGACGATCATGAGAAATGATAACCATTGTTGAATTTCTTGAATTGATAATTTTTTCAAGCCACCTAATTGTATTGATATCTAAATTATTTGTTGGTTCATCGAGTAATAAAATTTCTGGGTCTGCAAACAAAGCTTGTGCTAATAAAACCCTGAGTTTCAGTCCAGGAGGAATCGAACTCATATCTCCATCATGAAAACTATTTTCAATACCAACACCATCAAGTAATTCGCCAGCTCTGGATTCTGCCGTGTAACCATCAAATTCAGCATAGACAGTTTCTAATTCAGCGGCTTCCATATAATCTTCATCAGTTGCATCTGGGTTTGCATAAAGTTTATTTTTTTTCTCATTAGCATCCCACATTTTTTCATGACCCATCATCACAACATCAAGAACTCTTAGTTCTTCATAAGCAAACTGATCTTGCTTAAGCCATGCAACCCTTTCATTAGATTCTATTGCAATTGAGCCAGATGTCGGCTCAAGCTGTTTAGCTAGAATTTTCATAAAAGTTGTCTTTCCACAACCATTTGCACCGATTAGGCCATAGCGATTTCCATCTCCAAATTTAATTGAGATGTCCTCGAAAAGAGGTTTGAGTCCAAATTGCATTGTAATATTATTAGTAATAAGCAAATCTTAAGACCTTTCCTGGTGATTTATTAGTAAAGTTTTTTGGTTGTTTATTTCAGGGAAACTAAATTTTAAGAATTATAGCTTGTACTGTATTTTAACGATAGTTAAAATTTCATTATCAGATGGTTTTTTCCATAACACCTCATCCCAAATAGCATTCCCTATCAAAGCTTTTGCAAGTGGAGATGTGTAAGCAATCTTATTAATTTTTACATTTGATTCATCTTCACCCACAATTTGAAAATTCATAATACTTCCTAATTTATTTTCTACATCTACTGAGGCTGAAAAAAGTACTTTATTTTTATCTTGTTTTTGAGGATTCACTAAAATTGCTGATTCAAGACGATTGACAAAATATCTTAAATCACGTTCCAACTGCATTTTTTTTTGTTTATTTATAGAGTTATTAACATGCAATAGTTTGGCTCTTTCTTCTTCCAAGGTTGCAATTTTTACTTCTAACTCTTTATGCCCATTTTGAGTTACATAGTTTTTCTCAGGACTTATAGGGCGTTCTGGCACATCAATACCAGCATGCTCCAAATCATTTTCTTTTACAAAAGCTCTACTCATTTTATCAATTAAATTAATTTTTATATATTATATAAGGTTAATTAAAATTTAAAATATATCTATTGCATAGTTAGTCACACTAAATATTAGCTTTTATTATTAAAAGCCAATTTAATTTTAAATTATTTTTCTATCATAGCTTTACATACTTCTAATTTTTTTTTAAAGTCCTCGTAGTTTTTTGAAATAGAAAATTGTGGGTAATCATTGATAACATTTTCTGGTGGATCAAATAAAATACCTTCATCAGCTTGTTTTAACATTCCGATGTCATTATATGAATCACCTGCAGCCACAACTTTAAAGTTTAACTTTTGGAGCGCTTTAACGGACTCTTGTTTAGCGTTTGGTTGTCTTAACTTATATCCAATAATAGAATCATTGCTATCTATTACTAATGAATGACAAAAAAGAGTTGGGTAATCTAATTTTTTCATCAATGGGTCTACAAATTGATAGAAAGTATCTGAAAGTATTATTACTTGAAATTCTGATTTAAGCCAATTGTGAAAATCAATTGCTCCTTCAAGTGGTTTTAATGTACTTATGACATTTTTTATATCCTTAAGCTTAAAATTATTGGCTTTAAGAATGCTAAGTCTTTTGTTCATTAACACATCGTAATCTGGAATATCTCTTGTTGTTATTTTTAGTTCCTGAATTTCAGTTTTTTCAGCAAATTTTATCCATATTTCTGGGAGTAATACACCCTCTAAATCTAAACATGCAATCATTTTCTTACCCTTATTTTAAACATATTATTATTGATTAATATTTATTATCATATTTTTTAATACTTCTAATCTTTCTATCGATGCGTTTCGCATACTTACAAACTCAACATGATCTTGATTATCTTTACTTTGGTTTAATTCTATTCCCCAAAGCCCACCTATTTGATTAGGAATACCCGAATATCTGATATCAATTATTTGATTTTTATTTTTCGGGTTAAGGGCTAAATAGTCGTTGCTGAACCATTTAAATCTTTTAATATCTCTATACTGTTGAGATTCCTTGTTCAGCCATGGAAAATCTATTTTTATATTTAGCTTCTTGATACTCTCACCTTTTATTATTTTATCAAATAATAAGTTTGTCGCATCTACATAAAATTGATCATTTGTCTCATAAATTATTTTCCATAAAATTAAATTTCCAAAACTTGGCTTTGCCACCATCCTTTTCACACTATGACCTCTCTCTAACGCGATACTCTTTCCTGTATTTAATGCAATAGTATGTAAATAAACTCCAAGTGATAAGTAAATTATTGCCCATCCTATTGCAACTTTTGCATAAATATTTTTTTTCATCGTTATCGAAATTACTACAAAACATAAAATTGGTATCGTGAATAGTGGGTCAATGATTGATATGTTATTCCATGCAATTCGTACGTCACTAAAAGGCCAAAAGAGTAATGTCCCATAACTTGTGCAAGCATCCAATAACCCATGAGTCCCGTACCCTAGAGTACAATAAACCCATGTCTGCTTAAAATTAAATGGACTAATCTTTTTAAAAACTAGATATAAAAATCCTGCACATACTAGCCCACCAAAAGGAATAAATATAATTGAGTGAGTAAATTGTCGATGATATTCCAAAGATAATAGTGGATCACTTGCTGACCGTATGAAAATATCTAAATCTGGCACCATTCCAGATAAAAATCCAAGCATTGCAATAATGCCTAAGTTTTTTTTACCAAAGGATTGAGGTAATGCAGCTCCGATTGTACCTTGCGTTAAGGGATCCATATTTAAGTTTGTTTATTATGAGACTATAAGAAATATTTTAAATTTCAAAACTAGATTTGTAGGGTAATAGTTTTTGCAAATTTTTCCTTACTAATTTTAGCCTTTTATCCTCAGAATCTGCATTATCACATGTATCGTTAATACAAAAAAATGGAATTTTATTAAATTTTTTGCTGAGTAAGTCTAATTGTATTTCAAGATCTAATGAACCACTCTCAATATAGAGTTCATCTATTTCAATTATTTCAGCAAACTTATTATATTCAAGCCACCTTGGAACAAAGTCTACAATGATTCCTGGAGAAGACCATTTTCGAAAATTTACTGATCTGGCGTTTATAAATAAGTCTTTTGCTGCCTCTTCAGCTTTAAATAAAAGAGTCTTTAGAAAAGCTTTTGGGGAATGTGCCATTATTTTATTTTGGTGTATGTAGTTAGGATATTTTTGATTTAACCATCTACTTGATAGTATTGATCCATTAATTGGCGATAGCTTATTAGGCTGCATCTCTGTGTAACTTTTATGAGTTTTTTTAGAAAGAAAATACTTTAGTTTATCTTTGAACCACCAATCAATATCTACAGGGGCACCAAAAAAAACATCATCATTTAAATATATAAATTTCTCTGTTAAATTTGGTATGTGGTGAATATAGGTCTCAATGTGTGACGATGCAAAAATTGGGTTATTTTTTTTTGGAATAATATCTTGATGGTCAATTATTGTAACTTTGTTACTTGACTTTAACCATTTTGGCTTTTGTTCATCAGTCACAATATAAACATGACCATGGTCTGGAAAAAATTTTTCTAATGATCTAAGATTGAAAGTAAGTTCACCATTGTCACGAAATCGCCCATCGGTATTTGCGAAAGGAGCAATGTCCTCTCTATTTTTTTTTAAAAAAACCTCAAAAGACTCACGCCTTTTTTTTTGCCAATATTTGTCATTGGAATTAACCCATAAATAAACAATATCAACTTGTTTTTTAAAATTTTTCATCAATTAGAGCTATTAATTGCAATTCTTAAACTATATAAGCTTATAAGTATAATTATTATTTTTCATTTAAATAATTTTTACTTTTTGAAATTTTTAATTATGTAACTAATAAATAAAGGTAGAGTTATTAATTCATAACTTTATAATTAGGAGTCTTTTGCCTGGGTAACAAACTCCAAAATTCTCAGCTAAGCTTTTGTTCGCCTTTGATGACTAGCTCGCAATAAAACAAAAACTACACCAGCGAATGAAATGATAAACGTAATAAGTAAGAGAAGCATTTTCCTGCTCTTGTAAGTATAAAAAGTTGAATCATAGTCGAGTACACCAGCTGTAAAATTATCGTTGGTAAGGGAAGCAAGCTTAGCCAAAGTCTCTAGGCGTATTATCTCTATATTTTGATCTATAACTCTGAGGCTTTGTTTTTTTAATAAAAAGCCATCTATAAATCCTGCTTTATTAACACGTTTTTTAATTAGTCTAATCTCCTCATCTATAGCATTAAAGCCATTTAAATAGAAGGGACGTTCTTTTCCTGAAGTTTCTATTAATGCTAGAGTTGTGGGGTTTCCAGAGTTTAATTGTTGGGTTGGATGAATTGCACTGTCTTTGATTCCTAATTTTTTGGCTATTGCGGTTTGTTCCTCCAAAAAAAGCAACCTACGCTCAGTAATTGCTTCATAATCAAGTAAAGCGTTGTCAATCTCAACTTCTGCCTTTTCCTTTTTAAAATCCAATTCCAACTTTTTTACAGCAATAACTGTTAGTAATTCATTTTGTACATCTTTTCTAACAGCTTCATTGGCTGAAGAATTAAGTATTGACAAAAATTCGCTCCATTTGGCTCTATTATTGTAAGTGAATGTAATTATGGGATATTTACTCTCAACCATAATTGTTTCATAACGCCCCTTTCTTGAGCTACCTACTTCAACTGGTGATAATATTTTTATTTCGGATGCAAGATCAGTAACTGCATCTCTGAATTCTATTTTATTTTCATAGTCTTCAATATTTACAATACCTGATTCAACGATTGCATCTCTAAGTAAAGTACCCTGTTCTAATTTTTCAGTGTATCTATCGTATAATATTTTAGGAGTTAAATCTGTTAATGGACTTAAAGTTAAAAATTTATATTTTGACGACTCGGTCGTGCTGGGTGGTAAAATTAGAGTTATTGCGGTGAAAGTTTTTACTCTAGTAGAATCATATATAAATAACAAAACCAATGGAATAATAACAAAGCCTAGTATCGTCCACTTACCGATCCATATAGTATTAAGTAATTCAATTAGATCTACTTCATCGTTAGTTTCTTTATTCAATTTTTAGGCCTTTTTTATTTATTTTATCAAATTATATTGAAATTTAGTTTTAATTGATACCTTTAGAGATATGATTTATTGCAAACACAACCTCTTATGCTTAAGCATCTGCTCTTATCCAGCTCTCTAGCTGATGATTTTGAATACTCCCTCTAACTCTCCATATTTGATATAAACCGTTTCTTAAGAAGCTTACGAAAGTTACTACCTGACTTCTTATGAAACCAGCTCACTCACCAAAAACAAATTCAATTTACTTATAAGTAAGGATTTCAAGAGCAAAGAGGGTAGTCATATTTTCCGGATTTTTAAGGTCACTAAGCTTGGCATCTAAAACATAGAGAAAATACATTTGATCCAGCCAAAGTACATTCTTAAATATTCTCTAATTTCTAAGCTGCGTCATCTTAGAAATTTTTTGATTGTTGGTATTTTTATTATATTGTTAAAAAAAATAATTTAACTATTTATCACTACTCCCACTCAATCGTTGAGGGGGGTTTTCCGGAAATATCATAGACAACTCGATTAATACCTCTGACTTCGTTGATAATTCTGTTTGAGACTTTTCCTAATAAATCGTATGGCAGTTCTGCCCAGTTTGCTGTCATAAAATCAGAAGTCACAACCGCCCTCAGAGAGACAACATATTCATAGGTACGACCATCACCCATGACACCAACTGATTTAATGGGTAAGAAAACAGCAAATGCTTGGGATGTTTTTTCATACCAACCGGATTTTTTTAGTTCTTCAATAAAAATTGCATCTGCCCCTCTCAATAAATCGGCAAAATCTTTTTTTATTTCACCTAAAATTCTTACGCCTAACCCTGGACCGGGGAAGGGGTGTCGATAAACCATATCTTTTGGAAGGCCAAGTTCAATACCTAACTTTCTGACCTCGTCCTTAAAAAGGTCTCTTAAAGGTTCTAGTAATTTTAATTTTAAAGTGTCAGGAAGTCCACCTACATTATGATGGCTTTTTATATTATGCGCTTTTTTTGTTTTTCCTCCCGCGGATTCAATGACATCTGGATATATGGTTCCTTGAGCCAGCCATTTGATGTCGGGATATTCTTTTGATTGTTCTTGGAAAATTTCTACAAAATCACGACCAATAATTTTTCTTTTTTCCTCTGGGTCAGTGATTCCCTCTAAATCCTTTAAAAACTTGTTTTCTGCATTGACATGAACAACCTTTACTCCCAGGTTCTCTTTAAATGTTTTCATGACAATTTCAGCTTCATTCAATCTAAGTAAGCCATGATCAACGAAAACACAGGTTAATTTATCCCCTATAGCTTTATGAATTAGTGCCGCGGCTACAGAAGAATCAACCCCACCTGAAAGACCTAAGATAACCTCATCAGCTCCTACAGTAGCTCTAATTTTTTTTATAGTACTCTCAGCATAATTTGGCATATTCCACTCAGGTTTGCATTCTGAAATATTGATCACAAAGTTTTTGATTATTTCATCCCCTTTTTTTGTATGGGTAACCTCAGGATGAAATTGTAATCCATAGAAATGTTTAGATTTATTAGCAATGCCAGCGATGGGGGTTGAGTGATTGCTACAAATAATTTCAAAATCGTTAGGTAATTTATTTACTTTATCACCATGGCTCATCCATACATCCAATAATCCATGACCCTGCTCATTTTTTTTATCTTCAACATCTCTTAATAAATCAGAATGTCCATGCGCTCTTATTTCTGCATACCCAAATTCTCTTTCATTACTATTTACAACTGTGCCACCTAATTCCTTAACCATTGTTTGCATACCGTAGCAAATACCTAGAATAGGAATACCTAATTCAAAGATGTGAGAGCTAACATTAGGCGTTTCATTCTCATAAACTGAGTTAGGACCACCTGATAGAATAATTCCTCTAGCATTGAATAAATTAATTTTTTCGATACTCACATCGTAGGGGAAAATTTCGCAATATACGTTTAACTCCCTCACTCTTCTCGCAATGAGTTGTGTGTATTGAGAACCAAAATCAATAATTAAAATTTTACCCATCAAGAATTAGTTGTTATAAATTTAAGTGTGAGTGGCTTTAGTCCACTCGATAATTAGGTGCTTCTTTTGTAATTTGAACATCATGAACATGTGACTCCCTCATACCAGCATTAGTAATTTCAATAAATTTTGCTTTTTTATGCATGTTTGAAATTGTATCTACACCCACGTACCCCATTGATGCACGAAGTCCTCCCATCAATTGATGAATGACATTAACGACCGTACCTTTAAATGGAACGCGACCTTCAATACCTTCTGGGACTAACTTATCTGAATTACTTTCTCCATCCTGGAAGTAACGATCACTTGAGCCTTTTTTCATAGCACCAATAGAACCCATCCCACGGTATGATTTATAGGACCTTCCTTGAAATAATTCCACTTCACCCGGCGCTTCCTCAGTTCCTGCAAACATACTACCCAACATTACCGAGCTTGCTCCTGCTGCAATGGCTTTGGCTATATCACCAGAGAATCTGATGCCACCATCAGCAATAAAAGGAATTTTCTTCTTCTTTAAAGCTTTATAGACTTCATTGATCGCAGTTATTTGTGGTACTCCTACACCTGCAACAATTCTGGTTGTACAGATTGAACCAGGACCTATCCCAACCTTCACACTGTCAGCCCCATGATCTATCATGGCAATTGCAGCCTCAGAGGTGGCAATATTTCCACCAATAACATCGACCTTGGGATAATTTTTCTTAATCCATTTAATTTTATTTAGAACGCCTTCTGAGTGACCATGCGCTGTATCTACAATCAAAATATCTACGCCAGCATCAACCAAAAGCTCAGTTCGTAATTCAGTATCATTTGCAACACCAATTGCTGCACCAACTCTTAGCCTACCCTGTTCATCCTTGCAAGCAAAAGGATGATCTGTTGATTTTTGGATATCTTTTACTGTAATCAGGCCCGTAAGCTCATCTTCGGCATTAATAACAAGTAAACGCTCAATTCGGTGTTGGTGAAGAAGCTTCATTATTTCACTTTTACTAGCACCTTCTTTTACGGTAACAAGCCGATCTCTTGGTGTCATTACCTTTTTAATTGGTTGAGATAGGTTGGTTTCAAATCGTAAATCACGATTCGTCACTATGCCAACGATCTTACCTTTCTCAATGACTGGAAGACCTGATATTTTATTTTTTCGAGTAATTTGCATGACCTCATCAACAGACATGTTTGGATCAATAGTAATAGGGTCACTTACAACGCCAGACTCAAACCGTTTAACCTTATCGACACGATTGGCTTGTCTTTGAGGTGTTAAGTTTTTATGGATAATCCCCATACCGCCTTGTTCTGCTAAAGCAATTGCCATATTGGCCTCTGTCACTGTATCCATCGCAGCAGAAATAACTGGAATATTAAGGCTAATTTTTTTGGTTAATTTTGTTTGTAATGAGACGTCTTTTGGAAGTACGTTTGAGTGATTTGGAACAAGAAGGACATCATCAAATGTTAAAGCTTTAGTGGGTAGACGCATATTTATTTTCCTTATCGCGCAAAAGTAAATTATACAGAATCACCTATAAAAATCGATGAAAATTTAAAAAAATAACTTTGCTAACCTTTTTTCTTTCCTTCGGTGGCTCTTTTTCTTCTAATTTCTTTTGGATCAGCAATTAAGGGACGATAAATTTCAATACGATCCTTATCCCTCAGAAGATGGTCAAGTCTGATTTTTTTGCCAAAAATACCTAACGAATTTTTAGATAAATCTATATCAGGAAATTTTCTTTGGATCCCTGATTTTTCAATCGCCTGTTTGACGCTAATATTTTTTGGGACTTTTATGGAGATGATTATTTGTTCTTTTGGTAAAGCGTAGGATACCTCAACCGTTATTTGATCAGGCATCATTTCTCCTATTAGCCTCCTTAACAAAATTATCGATGAACGTATTTGCAATCATATTAAACACAGGTGAAATCAGTTTTTCTAAAATAATGTTGCTAAATTGGTAGTGTAATTCCAGCTCTATGCGACACGCATTTTTATCAAGCGCTTTAAATCGCCATTCACCACTTAATTCCTTGAATGGACCGTTAATGAGTTTGATCACCATTCTTTCAGGAAAGGTTTTGTTGTTTTCTGTGGTGAAGGTTTGTTTGACGCCGTGATAATTAATTTTAATTGATGCTTTTGTAATATTATTAGATTTTTCAATAATCTCAGTCCCCCCACACCAGGGAAGAAAATTTGTGTACCCTTCGACATTGTCAACCAAGGTAAACATTTCTTCTCTTGAGTATAAAACTAGTGCACTTTTTTTGATGGATACCATGAAGTGATAATATTACTTATAGCGTACAATTAAAAGATAAAAAAAATAACACTCCTTATGAGCATTATAAAAAATAAAAAAGCTTATCATGACTACTTCGTTGAAGATAAATACGAAGCAGGCATCGTCTTAGAGGGCTGGGAAGTTAAGGCAATAAGAGATAGCAGGGTTAATATTAAAGAGGCATACGTCATTATTCAAAAGGGAGAGA
>Ga0209279_10000411_pt1 | contig 28510 bp, 26 predicted proteins | sample CoawatmetaG00DNA_3_FD_187508 | JGI IMG/M metagenome (GOLD analysis project Ga0209279, IMG submission 187508) | Marine microbial communities from the West Antarctic Peninsula - Coastal water metaG006-DNA (SPAdes) (version 2) | ecosystem: Environmental > Aquatic > Marine > Coastal ... | reverse complement strand
TTGGGTAGATTTCGATAAAAAGATAAAAGAAAAAAGTGAGTTGGACAGAACGAAAATAACCCAAAAGTCTATTGACGAAGATTGTCCTAAATGTGGCAAGCCTTTACTTTCAAAGCTTGGAAGAAGAGGAAACTTTATTGCATGTTCTGATTATCCTGAATGCAAATTTACTAGAAGTGCTAATGGTGATTTACCTCAAGAACCAAAAGTTGTTGGTAAGGATAAAGAAACAAATATTGATATTCTTCTTCTTATTGGCCCCTATGGTCCATACCTCCAACTTGGTACCCAAGATGAAGATACAAAAATTAAACCGAAACGTGTAACTATTCCTCCAACAATCCCCTTGGCTGATCTAAATGAGGAAATTGCACAAAAACTAATATCACTTCCTCGTGACCTTGGTATTCATCCAGATACAGGGAAAAAAATTATTGCGAGTATTGGTCAGTTTGGACCCTACGTTAATCATAATAGTAAATTCAAAGCTATTCCAAAATCTGATGATATTTTTGAAATTACACATGACGAGGCTGTGGAACTATTAAAACCTTTAAGAAGAATAGGTATTGATCCAGCTACAAATTCAACGATTGATGTTTATAAGGGTAGATTTGGATTTTATCTTCAAAGAGATGCGATTAAAGTTAATATTGCAAAGAATCTTAATTATGAAAATATAGAACTTGATACAGCCATTCAATTAATCACAAAAAAAGAACTAGAAGAAAAAGATAAAAAAAAGAGCGTTAAGAAAAAGAGCGTTAAGAAAAAGAGCGTTAAGAAAAAGAGCGTTAAGAAAAAAAGTAGTTAATGGGCAGATATCTGACTAATTTTATTCATTATTGATTCTTTTCTTATCCATTTCCTTACTCTCTGCGCATCTGCGAATCTTGTTAATGTGCCATAAGAATTCAAAAAAATCATAATTACTGGTTCATTGCTTATTGTCGCCTGCATCACTAAGCACCGACCAGCGTCTCTCGTAAAACCTGTTTTTGATAACCCAATATCCCAAGTACCCTTTCTCACCAGCCTATTAGTATTTACAAATCCAATTTCATTTTTTCTTTTACCTATTCTAAAAGTCTCTTGAGATGTTGTAGTTATTTTTCTAATTTTTGGGTATTGATAAGCAGCCTCAACCATCCTAACAAGATCTCTAGCTGTAGACTTATTTCTTTTGTTTAAGCCCGTTGGATCTGCAAACTTACTATTATGCATACCTAATTTAAGAGCTTTTATATTCATTGCTTTTATAAAACCTTTCATTCCTGAAGGGTAAGCTCTACTTAAAGCAGAGGCCGCTCTATTGTCAGAGGACATTAAAGAAATTTTAAGTAAATCATGTCCAGTTATCAATGAACCAATCGGAATTCTTGAACCCGTTCCCTTCAATCTGTCAATATCTTGCTTTGTAATTTTAATTTTCTTATTTAAATCAATTTTCGAATCTATTATAACCATCGCCGTCATTAGCTTTGTTAAAGATGCAATCGATGCCTCTGAATAGGCATTCTTTTGATATATTACTTTGCCATTATTTTGATTTACAATCATCGCTTTTGCTGACCTTACTTTTGGGTCAGACTTATATTTTGCAAACTTGCTATTTAAGCTATTAAGCTGATTATCAGAGTAGGAATTAAACGAAATACTAAGGAGGAGGAGGAAGGATGATAAAAAACTAAAAAATTTATGCATAGATAATTTCAATCCTCGATTATAATTCAGCTAATTATACAATTTTTTCTTATAAAACAATATAAAAGTATATTAGTTAAATCATAAAAAAGACATTTAAATGACCTATCCAGATAACATCATATATTCAAAAGACCATATTTGGCTAAAACCAAATGGGGATTCTTTTATTTTAGGAATTACTGATTTTGCGCAAGATTTGCTTGGAGACATCGTATACGTAGAAATAAATAAAAATAGCGAGTTCAAAAAAGATCAAGCCCTAGGATCAATTGAGTCTGTCAAAACAGCATCAGATATTATTGCACCTGAAAATGGGAAAGTATTCTTAATTAATCCTGAAATTGAGTCTGCACCAGAAAAAATTAACGAAGATCCTTTCAAGATTTGGATTTGCCAGGTAAATTTTCTAAACAAAGTCCAAGAGACTGACTTTCTTTCAAAGGATGATTACTTAGATCTGATAAAAACTTAAGTTTTTTTTGCATCAATACTCTGAATATTGTAACCACGATCTTTAAAGTATTGAAATCTAATTCTGGCCAATTTTTTATCTTCTTCCTCAATTGATACTATTTCGAATAAATTTAAGTATCTATTGAAGCCATCAACCATTTGAGATGAAATATTTATAATTGTGTCATCCATCCACTCAATATTTTTGTTACTTAATGTAATCTTATTGAAATGATGATGGTTATTTTCCTCATGAGGAAAAAAGCTCTCTAAACTATTTCCCCATAATTGATCAGACAAAAGATTTAATTGAATATTATTTGAACAATAAATCAGAGAATTTCTTTTTTTATTTAGTCTCTCTGGAAGTATCGAACAAATTAAATCAATTTTGTTTTCAACGTTAAAAAAAAATTTAATATTGGTCAAAAGTGTAAATTTATTTTTTAGTCTTATGGATTAAAAATTGACTAAGTAAGCTGACAGGTCGACCTGTGGCGCCTTTATTTGATCCAGAATTCCAAGCAGTTCCCGCAATATCAATATGTGCCCATGAATATTTTTTTGTAAATCTTGATAAGAAGCATGCAGCTGTAATGCTGCCTGCCGCTCTTCCACCTATATTTGCAATATCCGCAAAGTTACTATTTAAAAGTGGTTGATATTCATCCCAAAGCGGCATTCTCCATGCTTTATCAATTGATTTCTTGCCTGCCTCAAGCAAATCATTTGCAAGATCATCATTCTCACTAAAGACTGCCGATGCATGATGTCCAAGAGCAATTACACATGCTCCTGTTAGTGTTGCAATATCAATTACCGTTTCTGGCTTATATCTCTCAGCATATGTTAATGCATCACACAATACCAGCCTACCTTCAGCGTCAGTATTAAGTATTTCAATTGTTTGCCCCGACATACTTTTTACAATATCGCCTGGCTTCACAGCAAGCCCATCGGGCATATTTTCACATGCAGGAATTAGTCCCACTACATTAAGTGGTAGATTTAAAAGCCCGATAGTTTTCATGACTCCTAGAACTGTTGCAGCGCCACACATATCATATTTCATTTCATCCATTGCTGCGCCTGGTTTTAAGGAGATACCCCCCGAATCAAATGTAATGCCCTTTCCTACTAACACAATAGGTTTTGAAGATTTTTTACCTTTTTTATGCTCTATGATAATGAACTTTGGCTCTTCTCTGCTCCCTTTTGCAACTGACAAAAAAGAACCCATTTTTAATTTCTCTATTTGTTTCTGGTTAAGTATCGTTGATTTCATCTTAAAGTCTTTAGCAATTTTTTTCGCTTGGTTTGCTAGGTATGTTGGCGTGCAAACATTAGGTGGTAAATTACCTAAGTCTTTAGTTAAATTCATACCCTCCGCAATAGCTTGGCCTTCCTTTATCCCTATTTTAATAGTATTACTGTTCAATTTATTAGCCTGAAAATTTATTTGATAGCTATTTTTTGAAACTTTTTTATCAGATTTAAGAGAATTAATTTCATATGATTCATCTATAGCGGCCTTTGTAAATAAATTTGCCACAGAACCTTCATTAATCTTTTTATTTATAAACTGGTTGATTGGTACAACTACCGTGCCACATTTAATTATTTTTAATGAATTGATAACATTTTTTGCTAATTTTAATAAATCTGCTTCGTCAAAGTTATCCTGGTTTTGCATGCGAACAAAACACACCCTTTTAAATGCCCCATGCAAATGTGCAATATTTACTGATCCTGTTGCTTTAGGGAGATCATCCAATTTAGTTATTGAATTAAGATTATCTTGAAAAGATTTGCTTAAACTTAATGAAGAACATAGCTTATTACTTGAGTTAATAGCCAATATGATAATATCAGCTGATAATTTTGAAATTGAATCTGACTTTAGTTGAAATTTCATTTAACATTCCTTAATGATGACTATATGAATCAAACTTATTTGTAAATGCTATATAAAAATAAATTAAATAAAGAATTATTTTATACAGCTGTATCAACAATTCTTATTCTTACTGGGGTCGTAGTCGCCCAGAGAATTGTTTACGTTTTTCGCTTAGCAGCAAAGGGTATTATACCTAATGACACGATTGATACGATTTTAGTTTTTAATTTATTAAAACACCTTCCACTTTTACTCTCAATTACTTTATTTTTAACTATCTTGATGGCACTTAGCAGATGGTATAAGGATAGTGAAATGATTGTATGGCTAAGCTCTGGATTAAGCCTCTCAAAGCTTATAAAGCCTATAATTTATTTTTCAATTCCTAGTATTTTTCTGATTGGCTTTCTCTCCTTATTAGTCAGCCCATGGGCGGTGCAAAAAGTAGAAGAATATAAAAATGGATTAAAAACACGAGATGAGTTTTCAACCATCAGCCCAGGAATTTTTAAAGAATCAAAATCTGATAATAGAATTTTATATGTTGAAGGATTTAGTGAGCTAGGTAACGCCGTCAATAATATTTTTATTCAGTCTTACCAAAATGGAAAGCTCGGCGTTATGGTTTCATCAAAAGGTAAAAGATATACTAATGATAAAGGTGAAAATTATATTGTATTATTAGATGGAAAAAGATATGAAGGTGCACGAGAAACTAATGAATTTACTACAATAAAATATGAACAATATGGAATTTTAATTGAAAAAGATATCCCCACACTCTCTGCAGTTGGTGCAAGCGTTACTAAAATGGAGGCAAAAAAAACAATAGAGCTTTTAAGTAATCTATCGAACACAAAGTTTCAAGCAGAATTACTTTGGAGACTTTCTCTTCCATTATCAACATTCATCCTTATAATAATGGCAATTCCACTTAGCTTTAATAATCCAAGATCTGGTAGGTCCATGAATATAATCGCTGCCATATTACTTTTTGTTATTTATAACAATGCTGTGAGCATTTCAAATAGTTTAATTGCAACCGGGCAACTTAGTATCTGGATAGGCTCTTGGTTATCACATTTAATTTTTCTTAGTATTGCTGTTTATTTAATCTACCGAAGATCACTTAATCTCAATTTAATGCCATCTTTTTTTCAAAAAAAATTAATAAATGAACCAAGTAACTAAATATCTTAATAAAGAATTATTTTTAGGCATTACCTTATTCTTATTTGGAGGTATTTGCCTCTTTTCTTTTTTTGAATTCATTCAAGAGATTTCTGATTTAGATGATAAAGAATATGGGGTCACGCAAGCCATTGTTTACGTTCTCCTTACAATTCCTGGACACATATACAAGCTCATTCCAACTGCTGTACTAATTGGTGCAATGTATACCATTGGGCAATTAGCCCATCAATCAGAATTGATTGTATTAAGATCTAGTGGTCTCTCAATAAAACAAATTGCAAAAGCTGTAATGCCTATTGCATTATTTTTCAGCTTTCTAACTTTTGCTGTTGGCGATTTGATTACTCCAAATAGTGAAAAAAATGCACAACAACTTAAAATAAGCGCAACAAACTCATCAATTAGTATGGAGTTTAAATCTGGCTTCTGGATGAAAGATGGCAATAATTTTGTCAATATTGAAAATGTTCTTCCTGATGCAACATTATCAAACATACATATATATGAGTTCGATGATCAATTCAATTTAAGGACTATTATTGATGCAAAAAATGGGAAATTTGATAATGGCAATTGGGATCTAACTGATATATCAGTAAAGAATTTTATAGAAAATGAAGTTATTACTGAAAAAATAGAGAAGGGAAATTGGAAATCATTGATACGCCCAGAAATGATGAATGTTTTGATAATTTCACCAGACAAAATGTCAGTATTTAATTTAGTAAAATTTATTAATTACCTTAAAATCAATGATCAAAGATCATCTAAGTACGAGACTGCTCTATGGGAAAAATTAATTAATCCATTGATGCCAATAGTAATGATTCTATTTGCGCTTCCTTTTGGATTTTTACAGCAACGATCTGGTGGTAAATTTCTAAAAATGTTTATAGGCATTTCAATCGGAATTGCTTATCAGATTTTAAATACATTATTTCGCCATTTAGGCTTATTAAACGACTGGCCACCCTTTTTAAGCTCCCTGCTTCCATCTTTCTTATTTCTATCTTTGGGCATTTATATGATTATGAGATTCGAACGTCTCTAATTTTTGACCCCATAATTAAATCATGTAAATATTGCTTAGCTCCAAATAAAATATTCATATAAAAAATAAAAAATAAAATTAATCCAATACAAACTAAAAAATACCTAAGAATACAAGAAAAAAATTTATTTTTCATGGGTAGCTCAAGCTTAATTTTCCAAGCCTTCATGGCTAATGTCTGACCTCCATAATACCAAGAGGAAACAAAGTAAACTCCCGAGCTTAACCATAAAATAAACTGAAAAATATGAGGTTGGTCTGTCGAGTTAATAGCAGATATAAATATCGTAATAAATGCAATTAAAAACCATAATGCAATTTGAATAAGTAATTCATAAAAAAAACAACAGTAGAGCCTTAAAATATAATTAGTTTTCATTTAACTGAGTAGCTATTATGCTTTATTTTTTTATACTATGAATAATTGGTATTAGAATCAATGCAATTAAACAACCCAACGCTGTTCCAAATGCTAATGCCCAATTTAAACTAACTGCGCCACCCATAAAATCACTTACGGTATTGCCAAGGCCTGCACCAATAATAGCGCCTAAACCTACTTGAAAACGTCCTGGTAAATATTTTTCTAGACCAAGCCCAAAAAATGCTCCCACAAGCATTACCCCATTATCTACAATTCCAAACAAAACTGCATCGAAAAAGAGTTTTAAGAATTCTTCAGTAAACATAACATCACCTCATGCGATTAAAAATAATCTGTAAATATAAAAAATATAAATCAATTGCTTAATTAATTCATTACTTGATTATAATTGAATCAATGACTTCACAAGACAACTTATTTAAGATTGATAAAAATGGGTTTCTATCCCACGTTAAGCAAATTGAATCCCCTAATTATGATTTACGACCACCCAATCAAACTATCTCATTGATTGTTATACATTGCATCAGCCTTCCACCAAATAAATTTGATAATTCATATATAGAAGATTTTTTTTCAAACAAACTTAAAATTAATCGACATACTTATTTTAAAAAAATAAAAAACCTTAAGGTTTCCTCACACTTTTTAATTAAAAGAAAAGGTGAACTAATGCAGTTTGTTTCTTGCCTTAACAGAGCATGGCATGCAGGTAGTTCATCATGGAAAAATATAAATAACTGCAACGACTTTTCAATAGGAATAGAACTGGAGGGCACAGACATAATAAAGTACGAAGATATTCAATATAAAGTTTTAATAAAACTTTTAAAATCTCTACACATCAAATATCCTATAGCTGATATTGTTGGGCACAGCGATATATCACCTGGAAGAAAAACAGACCCAGGTGACTCCTTTGATTGGAATTTAATTAATTCGGAAAATTTTTAATGTTTAAAAAAATTACTATTTTATTTATCTTGTCCTTTATTTTTTTAGGTTGTGGAGAAGATGAGGTAACAGAAAAAAAGAAACAAAGAACGATAAATATTACTATTTCGCCTGTTCAAATTTATAATTTTAAGGATCAAGAGTCAGCTATAGGGACTATTGAAGGTTTGATGGACCCTACAATAAGGTCAGAAATTGCAGCATCAGTTAAAAAAATATCGACTAAGACAGGCTCTATATTAAAAAAAGGTGACCTTATAGCACAGCTTAATGATCAAGATTATCGCTATCAACTTGAATTGGTTGAAGCAGAGTTACGCCAGCTTAAAATTCGTTTAAATGGACAAAATAAAACATATCAAAGAAATTCTGAATTAGTTGATGAAAATTTTATTTCACCTAATGCATTAGATGAAATTATTAATCAAAAAAATGAAACAGAAGAATTAATTAAAATATCAGAAACAAGAGCTAAAATAGCAAAATATAGGCTCAGCAAAACTAAAATATATTCGCCTATTAGTGGGAAGGTTGAAAAACAAATTGCTTCAATAGGAGATTTTCTTAAAATAGGAGATCCGATAATTCAGATTATGAATAATGACCGACTAAGGGCGCATGTTCCTTTTCCAGAAAGACTAGCAACAAGACTTACACCAGGTTTACCAATTGAATTAAAAAGTCCAATTGTGGAAGAAAAAATTATAGTCAGAATTGCAGAATTAAAACCTAAATTAATTTCGGACAGTCTTGCAATTGATGTTATCGCAGATATTGTAGAGCAACCAAATTGGCAAGCAGGAGGGAGTGTTAGGGGCACAGTAATTTTTAAAGAAATAAGTAATTTAAGTGTTCCAGAACAAAGCATAATCCTCAGACCAGCCGGACAAGTGGTTTACGTGATAAAAAATAATGTTGCATTTGAGAAGGCTGTCCAAATAGGAATTACTCAAAATGGTATAACTGAAATTACTTATGGCTTAGAGCTTGATGAGATTGTGGCTGTAGATGGTGCTGCGTACCTTACTGATGAAGCTAAAATTAATATTACTCAAAGATAACAATGACACTCCCTGAAATTTCAATTAGAAGACATGTTTTAGCCTGGATGATCTCTGGAATATTTGTACTTCTTGGTATCATTGGTTTTCAGAAAATTGGGATTGATAAGTTTCCTATGGTGGAGTTTCCCATTCTTTCTATCACAACGTCACTCAAGGGCGCCAATCCAGAAATTGTAGATTCAAGCATAACTAACATTATTGAAAATGCGGTTAATACAACTCCAGGAATTGAATCTATAAGATCTGAATCATCACCAGGCGTCTCTGTAGTGAGTGTCACTTTCAATTTAGACAAAGATATTGAGGTGGCTTTCAATGAGATCCAATCAAAAGTAAGTCAAGTTGTTCGCAGACTTCCTAAAGATGTTGATCCTCCAGTTGTAAGAAAAGTTGAAACAAACGCAAGTGCAATTATGTGGTTATCTCTTACAGGAAACCGAACTATTCAACAGCTCAATTTATACGCATCGAACATTTTAAAGAAAAAAATTGAAACTATTGATGGCGTAGGTGAAATTAGATTAGGTGGAAAAAGAGATAGAACTGTAAGAATCAACCTTCTTCCTGAAAAAATGTCCGCTCTTAAAATATCAGCAGAAGATCTTATTTCTGCTTTTAACAATGAACATGTTCAATTCCCAGGTGGATTTCTTGTAAGGTCTAAATCAGAGAAGATGTTTAAGCTTGACTTAGAATTTCATAAAGTTGAAGAAATTCAAGAAATGATTATTGCATACAGAAACGGGGGTGCCATAAAAGTTAAAGATATTGCTGAAGTTGAGGATGGACTAGATGATTATCGAGAAACTGCAAGGTTTAATGGAGAGACTAGTATTGGTTTAGGTATTGTAAAGGTTGCAAACACCAATACCGTAAGCATCATCGAAAAAGTAAGAGAAAAAATTGAAAATGAGATTACACCAAACCTTCCTCCGGGATTAAAAATTCAATACTCCACAGATGATTCGATTTACATAAAATCAATGGTGAAGTCTCTTCAAGAACATATTGTTGAAGGAACTATCCTTGCATCATTAATTGTTCTTCTCTTTCTTGGATCAATTAGATCAACTCTAATAATAGCCGTTGCTATACCTATTTCTCTTTTAGGTGCTATTGCAATAATGTATTTCTTTAACTTTACTTTCAACAGTATGACGCTTTTAGCATTAATACTTCTTATTGGTATTGTAGTTGATGACTCAATTGTTGTTCTTGAAAACGTTTTTAGACACCATAAAAAAATAGATAAAAATATCTTTAATGCGGCAGTAAATGGAAGTAATGAGGTTGTTTTTGCTGTTTTGGCCTCCTCCATTGCCTTGGTATGTATTTTTGGTCCAGTTATTTTTATGGAAGGAATAGTTGGACGATTTTTTGAATCATTTGCAATTGTCGTAACCAGTGGTGTTTTAGTTTCATTAATCGTTTCGCTTACATTAACTCCTATGTTGTGTTCAAAATTTCTAGCGAAAAAAGAAAAACCCATTTCTTTCTTATCAAAATTCGATAAAGTTTTTATTGGGCTTGAAAATTCTTATAAAAAAGCCTTAACTTGGTCATTAAATCACCGCTGGAAGGTTCTATTAGTAAGCTTTTTAATCGTCCTATCTAGTGGATTCTTTTTTTCAAAAGTTGAAAAAACTTTTCTACCAGAACAAGATGAAAGTAGATTTAGTGTTAGATTTAAAACACCTCTCGGATCCAATATGGACTACACCTACAAAAAATTGCTTGAAATTGAAAATATACTTGATAAATATGATGATGTTATTCAGGGTGTTTTTTCATCTATTGGTTTAGGGAGTAAAGGTCAGGTTAATTCTGGATTTATCAGTGTAATGCTTAAGAAAAAATCTAATCGCGAGTTATCTCAATCAGAAATTATCAAAGAAATTAAAAGTGATTTTAATTCTTTGTCTGGAGTAAAAGCTTTTATTTCTGCTCCTTCGATTGCAGGTGGAAGAAGATCAGAACCCTTACAATTTTCTCTTACAGGTCCAAATATTGAAACTGTTTCATCGCTTGCAGATAAGCTATTATCTGATTTATCTGAATTGGATGGTTTAGGTCGAATTGATTTAGACTTACAACTTAACTTACCTCAAATGAACCTTAAAATTGATAGAGAGCGAGCTGCAAGCTTTGGTATAAGTGCATCAAATATTGCAAATGCTATTTCTGTATTTAGTAATGGGTTGAATGTAGCTAGATTTAATGATGACCCAGGCGATGGACAAAGATACGATATCAGAATGAAAGCAAAGGATGGTTTAATTAATGAAATATCTGACCTTAAAAAAATCAGCTTAAAGAGTTCTACCGGAGAGCTAGTCAGGCTTGACTCTATAGCAAGCTTTACAGAAACATTGGGTCCAGCAGTCATGGGTCGACAGGATTTGCAATATTCTGCTAACTTTTATTCTAACCCAGCAATATCTCTAGGTGAGGCAGTAAAAGCCGTAAACAATATCAGTGGGAAAATTTTACCTAGTGAGTACTCTATTAAACTTGTTGGACAAGCGAAGGAATTTGCTAAAACTACAAGTAATATAATTTTTGCCTTCTTATTAGCAACTGTTCTTTTATATATGGTCTTATCAAGTCTTTTCAACTCTTTTTTCCAGCCTCTGATTGTTATGCTTGCTCAGCCTCTTGCGATTATTGGTGGTGTTATGTTGTTATGGATAACAGGAAATAGTCTTAATATATATTCAATGATCGGTATGGTTTTATTAATAGGCTTGGTTGCTAAAAATTCAATTTTACTTGTAGACATGACTAACCAAATTAAAGCAAAAGGAAAGAAAACTAATCAAGCTCTTTTAGAGGCCTGTCCTATAAGATTAAGGCCCGTACTTATGACTTCCTTAACGCTTATTCTTGCCCTTTTACCTGCAGCAATGGGTTATGGTGCAGGATCTGAAACTAATGGACCATTATCAGTTGCTGTAATCGGAGGTATGATATCCTCAACATTATTAACTTTAATAGTCATACCATCCGCCTACTCTTTATCACTAGAATTCTTAGAAAGAAAAAAAATTAAGTCTTAACAAATTTATCAATGATTAAGGTCCCAACTAAATCTCCCTCAACATTGACTGTTGTGCGGAACGTATCTAACAAACGGTCCATAGGAATTAAGATTCCTAAGGCTTCCAATGGCAACCCTAACACTTGAAGTACCATAGCCATCGTTACCATTCCTGCACTTGGAATACCAGGTGCTCCAATTGATGCAATCATTGCTATAAAAAACAAAACAAACTGTTGGGATAATGACAGATCTAGACCCACGAGATTTGCAATGAATAAGGCTGCAGCTGCTTCATACATAGCAGTTCCATCCATATTCATAGTTGCCCCTATAGGCAAAACAAAATTAGACACATCTTTTGACACACCAAAATTATCCTGCGACGCTTTTAGCGTAATAGGTAGTGTGGCGCTACTTGAGCTAGTTGCAAATGCTGAAATAAATGCAATCCTTCCACCTCTCCATAATGAAAAAATATTTATTCTATTAAATAAGAACAGGAGTGTTGGCAAGAATATAATTCCATGAAATAAAATTATCCCTATGACAATCGTTATAAAAATTCCGAGTTGAGAAAATACCATTACATTTTGACTTACAACCATATTTACCAGTAAACCAAATATTCCAAAAGGAGCAATAAACATTATCCAGTTTACAATTTTAAAAATGATTTCGTAGAAGCTTTTAAAAAAATCTCTAGCTGAATCGAGTGCTTTATTATTCTCATTAAGCGTAATACCAATTAGGATAGAAAAAACAATAAGTGGTAATATTTTTCCATCAGAAAGTGAAGCAAATGGATTTTCAAATAATCCTAAAATAAATTGATAAATAAAATCTTTCAAAGATAGAACTTCCGAAGTAACCACCTCATTTAGCTGCCAAGCATCTATAGAAACACCTACCCCCGGTTTAAAATAATTCATTACTAACATTGCAATAAAAACTGCAAAAAACATAGTTCCTGCAAAGTATAAAAGAGTGGATCTCCAGATAGTGCCTGCTTTATTTGAAGAGGCTAAATTTGAAATACCATTTACAATAGAAAAGAATACAAGAGGAATTAAAATCATCTTTAAGGCAGTAATAAAAATTTTCCCCACCAGAATAGAAATATCTGAAATGTATTGAAGTATTACTGAATCGGGGAATTTTTTTATGATTAATCCAATTATTATTCCAGCTAACGCCGCCAGTAGGATGTATTTATTTGCATTTTTCATTATTTGAATCTCTCCATAACCGCTCCAAAAAAACCATCCGTATCATTTTCAAATGGATTTAATTTTAAATAGCTTTTATCATCTATACTAATGTCATACTTTTTAAGTATTGCAGATTTTGATAATAATTTAAAATCTGAGTTTTTAGATAAAAAATTTTCTACTTGTTTCTCATTTTCTTCCTCAAGTAAGCTGCATGTTGCATATATTAATAACCCTTTTTTTTTGCACAACCTAGCTGCTGATTGTAGAATTTTTTTTTGCTTGTCAATTAATTCCATTAATGAATTCTCTGAATGCCTCCATTTTAAATCTGGATTTCTTCGTAAAGTTCCAAAACCAGTACATGGAGCATCGACTAGAACCCTTTCAAATTTCTCCTTTAATCTTTTAATTTTATTATCATTTTCACTTGAAATTCTTTGTATTGAAATATTTGATGCCCCTGATCTTTTTAATCTAATTTTTAGATTACTCAATCTTTTATCTGAGATATCAAAACTATAAATTCTTCCCGTATTTTTCATCATAGATGCCATAGCTAAAGTTTTACCTCCAGCTCCAGCACAAAAATCTGCGACCATTTGTCCTCTTTTTGCATTAGCTAAAAAAGATAATAATTGACTTCCTTCATCTTGGACCTCTATATTACCTTCAAGGAAAAGTGGATGTTTCTGTATAAAGCTACCTCTAGGTAAAATAACTCCAATAGGAGATATTTTAGTTTCTAAAATTTGATCTTTTATATCTGGAAATGATTCTTTAAGTTCGGTAATAATTACCAGCCTAGTTTTTCCTTTCAACGTATTTACTCTGATACAGAGTTCAGCTGGTAATAAAAGAGAATTGGCAATTTGAAGGGCAATTTTTTTATTGTATTGTGTTGATAACTTTTGCCAAAACCAATCAGGTAAACTTAATTTGACTGAGAGATCTATATTGGTTAATTTATTTGCTTTAATTTTTGATAACCATAAACCATCTTCCTCACTGATCAACGGTAATAAATCACGAATACTCCTTCCTTGTAATTTAATTAGATATATAAGAATTAATTTGAATGGGTTTGAGGTTGATCCTAAAACCTCTAAATATCTTTTATTTCGAATGACATTATAATACGCGTCTGCAATAAGTGATCTTTCAGACTTACCAATATTCTTATTTTTTTTAAAAAAGAAACTGAGCTGAGAATCAGCAGAAAAATTATTATAAAAGCTTTCTTCTAAAACCTCAGCACATGAATTTATAGTAAATTTATTCATTTAATTACTTAATTTAAGGTCTGTTTTTTTTAAATTTTGATCGATCATTAATCCACCTTTCATTTTTAATCTAATCTTAATAGGAATTCTATAAGGTCCTCTTGAAAGCCAAACTAAATGCTTTGAATTTTTTGCCAAGGTAATTTCCCCCTCGTATAGTTCGGCTAAATATTTTTTTCCATTAATTTTTATATTTTCATCTTTTATTTTTTTATACTCAATATTTCTTATTCTTTTCCCTTCAATAAAATTAAATGAATATTTTGATTTCTTTTTCTCAAAGTGAAATTGTAAAATTAATGTAGGAATATCTAGCAAATTTTCTACATACTTTTTTTCTGTTATTTTATTTTTGTAATCAATTTTGAGCTTATCTTTGTTTCTCTCATAAATTACACGTATTTTTTTTTTTGGTTTTTTTATGTCATTAACTATAAATGAATTAAATAGAAGCCCCCGTGAACTTACTATTCCAATACTCTGAATGTCTTTATCACCATAAAGTTTAAGAAATTTTTTGGTGATGACTTGAACGTTCAAATCATATTGTTTCTTTTTTTGCTTATATTCTAATTTTATTTCACCAGATGATATTTGCATTTTTTCTATTTCAACATCTCGAAGTTTAATAAACTGGTAAAGCTCATAGTTAATGTAAAAATTTTCTGGTAATTTCTTGAAAGCAAATAGACTATTAGAAAAAATAGCTAATATTAATAAATACTTAGAGAATTTGTATTTGTGCATCATTTATATTTTTTTTAATTATTTTGCCAATCTCAAAAACATTTTCTTTTGAATTTCTGAGGGATACCATCACTTTTTCTTTTAATTCTTTTTTTACTATTAGAACCATCCCGATGCCACAATTAAATGTTTTAAATAACTCGCCATCACTTATGTTTGCCTCAGATTTTATCCAATTGAATAACTTTGGCATTTCCCATGAATTTTTAGAGATAACAGCTTTTAGATCCTTAGGTAGCACTCTTGGAATATTTTCAGTTAACCCTCCACCAGTAATGTGTGCTATTGCATTTATTCTTTCAGTTTTTAAAACTTCTAAAATTGATTGAGTATAAATTTTTGTGGGCTTAATTAGCGCCTCACCTAATGATTCACTACCAAGATTTAAATCTAAATTAATTTTTTTTTCAGATAGAATTTTCCTTATAAGCGAATATCCATTCGAATGCGCACCTGAGGAGCTCATGCCAAGTAAAATATCTCCTTCATCTACATTTTTTCCATCGATTATTTTCTGCTTATCTACCGCACCAACACAAAACCCTGCCAGGTCATACTCATCTCCTTGATACATACCCGGCATCTCTGCAGTTTCGCCACCAACTAATGAGCACCTTGCTAATTTACATCCATCGCTGATTCCCTTGATAACCTTTTCGGCAATTTCAGTATTTAACTTTCCACAAGCAAAATAATCTAGGAAAAACAAAGGTTCAGCACCCTGGACGATAATATCGTTGACACACATAGCAACTAAATCTTGCCCTATAGTATCATGCTCATTAAGCTCAAATGCTAATTTCAACTTTGTTCCCACTCCATCAGTTCCGGAAACAAGTACAGGATTATCTATGTGACTTGGCATCTCAAACATTGATCCGAAGCCACCTAGTCCACCTAAAACCTCTTTTCTAAAAGTCGATTTTGCGTATGGTTTGATTTTATCTATTAAATTATTTCCGGCCTCAATATCTACTCCGGAATCTTTATATGTGATGGAGCTATCTTCACGTTTATTTTGAGACAATTTGTTTTAATCCTTATTAGATTTGCGAAGTTATATATAGTAAGATTTTAACTTAATTTTACTCAATAGGCACATGACGCTTTAGACAATAATGGATCAACTTTTACTCAACATACATCCACAATCAATAAAATCACTTGAAAATTTTGTAATCGGCGAAAATTTTGAAACAATTGCTACTATTAGACATTTTCTGACTGATATAAATTTACAATTTTTCTTTTTATGGGGTGATAAAGGCTCAGGTAAATCTCATATATCCGAAATAGTAAAAAGAGATAATATTTTAGTTATTGAGGACATTGAATCTTATGACAATATTGGCCAAATTGAAGTATTTAATATTTTTAATGACTATAAAGAGAATAATAAAAAACTTTTTATAACAGGTTCTAACTCACCAAATAACATGGGTTTACGAAGTGATTTAGCTAGCAGGCTTAGTTGGGGTCTTGTTTACCAAATTAAAGTATTAACAGATGCTAAAAAAAAATTGGCTTTATTAAGTCATGCAAAACAGAAGGGGATGTTATTTGATAATAAGGTTATTGAATATTGTATGAAGCATTTAAAAAGGGATCTGCATTATTTAATTGCTACGCTTGATGCTTTGGACAGCTGGTCCTTAAAAGAAAAAAAGCCAATTACTACCCAACTTCTAAAGAAACTGCTTGCAAAAAAAAGATGACCTTGAAATCTTAATGTCTTATTAGATAATCAAAGGCTCCTAAAGCTGCTTTTGACCCTTCACCCATAGCTATGATAATTTGCTTATACGGTATAGTGGTTACATCACCTGCTGCAAAGACTCCGGGCATTGATGTTTCACCATGATCATTAATTTCTATCTCCCCATATTGACTTAATTTTATGTCTTCTTTTATCCAATCACTGTTTGATATCAAGCCAATTTGAATAAATACTGCCTCAATACTAATTCTCTCTTCTTTATCATGTTTTCTATCTGTGTAAACTAAATGCGTTACTTTGTCTGTTCCAACAATCTCATTAGTTTTAGCATTCAGTATAACTTCAATATTATCTAAACTATTTAATCTATCGATTAACACCTGGTCTCCATTTAGCTCCGAACCAAACTCTAAAATTGTTACATGTTTTACTATGCCTGCAAGATCAATTGCTGCTTCAATGCCTGAATTACCTCCCCCAATAACAGCTACATTTTTCCCCTTAAATAATGGACCATCACAATGAGGACAATATGCAACACCTTTCCCTTTATATTCTTGCTCTCCAGGAACTCCCAATTCCTTCCAGCTAGCACCAGTAGCAATAATGACCGACTTAGATTTTAGGATACCCCCACCATTGAGGTGAACTTCAAACAATAAATCATTAACTTTTACTATTTTTTTCGCTGTCTGAAGGTTTACAACATCAACATCGTATTCTTTTACATGCTCTTCAAGGGCTTTAACTAGCTTTGGGCCTTCCGTTTTTTGTACTGAAATAAAATTTTCTATGCCGAGTGTATCCATGACCTGCCCTCCAAAACGCTCAGCAATAACTCCTGTTTTTATTCCTTTTCTAGCTGCATAAATTGCTGCTGAAGCACCAGCCGGTCCACCGCCAACAATCAGGATATCGAATAGCTCTTTTTGAGATAATTGGTCAGCTTTTTTTTCACTAGATTTTGTATCAATCTTATTGATAATCTCCTCTAATTCCATTCTACCTTGACCAAACTCATTATCATTTAGAAAGACTGTTGGGACTGACATTATTTTTTTTCTTTTAACCTCATCTTGGAATAATGCTCCATCTACCATACAGTGACTTATGTTAGGGTTTATCAAAGATAAAACATTTAAAGCTTGAACAACATCAGGGCAGTTATGGCAAGTTAAAGAAATGAAGGTTTCGAAAACAAATTTTCCTTCAATATTTTTAATTTGATTCACTAAATCTTCTGAAATTTTTAATGGATGGTCACCAGCTTGTAATATAGCTAAGATTAGCGATGAAAATTCATGCCCTAATGGAATTCCAGCAAATTGAATTCCAGTTATTTCATTAGGTTTATTTATTCTAAAAGATGGGGTTCTTTCGGATGTATCTTTGTGAATATTTAGAGAGATTTTCTCTGTCATCTCTGCTAATTCAACCAATAGCTCACTCATATTTGTTGAATGTTCGCTTTCATCTACAAATACTTCAATCACAACATTAGACTTTAGCTTGACCAAGTATTGATTTAATTGAGCTTTAATTTCAGTTGAAAGTGACATAAATAATATTTCAGACAAAAGCTTTAGTTGGGCTAAAATTTCACCCAACTAAAATATTTAAAAGATTTCTAAATTTTTCCTACTAAGTCTAGAGACGGTGTTAAAGCTTCCTCTCCTGGTTTCCATGAAGCAGGGCAGGCTTGGTTAGGATTCGCTGCAATATGTTGTGCCGCCTGAACTTTTCTAACTAAATCGGCAGCTGAACGACCTATACCCAAATCATTTATTTCGGCAGTTTTAATAACTCCTTCTGGGTTGACTATAAAGGAACCTCTTAGAGCCAGCCCCTCTTCTTCAATCATTACATCAAAGTTTCTTGATATCGTGCCTGTTGGGTCCCCAATCATTGGAAATTTAATTTTTTTAATTGTTTCTGATGTGTCATGCCAAGCCTTATGGCTAAAGTGTGTATCAGTTGATACTGCATATACTTCCACACCCATTTTTTGTAGTTCATCATAATGGTTTGCGAGATCTCCCAACTCAGTTGGGCAAACAAATGTAAAATCAGCAGGATAAAAAACAACCGCTGACCATTTTCCTTTTAGATCAGCTTCAGTGACTTCAATACCACCTTTTTCGCTGTGAAATGCTGTAGCCTTAAAAGGCTTTACTTCTGTATTAATAAGTGAAGACATAATTACTTTCCTATTGTTAATTTAAAAAAATTATAGTTTAGCTATGTTACTTAGTATAATTTTAACTTAAAATGGTTTTGATAAGTAAAGCTTATCAGTTATTTTCTGAATGAGTTTGTCTCTCTCTTTGAAATTGTTTTAATCTTGATTCAACTCTCGATTTTTGATAAAAGTCTCCATCATTTGCTTTAATTGCTAAACTCATCGTACTGATGGCTTCTTGAAGATTAAAATTATAATAAGCTGCTTCCGCTAAATTCTCATATTGCAATAATTTATTACCTTGATTTGAATACCCTTTTGCAAATAATTCATAAATAATAGGATCATTGGAAAATTTTTGTACATTTTTTTTCAAAAGTTTAATTGCTTTTTTTGTCTCTTGTGTCTTTAAATATAAATCTGCTAGCCCATAAACAAAAGAACGATTAGATGGAAAGTAATTTAAATTTTCTTCATAAAGTTTTTTTGCTTCTGTAAATTTTTTTATTTTTATCAGATAATTAATATGTAGTTGAATCACCATGGTATTTGGTTTTTTGTAATCATATAACCACTGTATTTGTTCTTGAGCTTTTTCAAACTCGTTATCCATTAAATAAATATAAGATAAAGCAAACCTTTCCTCCCCTTCATTTATATATATTTTATTTTTAATATTTTCTTCTAATATATTTTTGGTATCACTTCTAAAACCTAATAGCGCTTTTAACTTCCCTTTTACATAATAAAACGTTTGGTTATCTACTCTTTGCTTATATGGAAAATCTTTTAATCGACTTTCGATATCACTTATTCGGCTACTTGTTATAGGATGTGTTTGCAAAAAAGCAGGAGCTGCTCCCCCCGAAAACTGGTTAGCTTTTTTAAGTGTTTTAAAAAAATCACGTGCACCTCTGACATCAAAACCAGCTTTATTTAATGTTTGAATTCCAACTCTATCTGCTTCTTTTTCATTTTCTCTTGTAAAATCAAGTGCTCCTTGGACTGAACCCGCAGAAGCTCCAGTCATTGTAGTGCCTGCAAGTTGCGGATTTGATCTAGCCAATAAGAGTGCAATGGCCATGATAAAAGTGGACTCATAAGAAGCTCTTTCCTGTTGAGCTAAAAATCTTGAAATATGCTTTTGATTTATGTGAGCTATCTCATGACTTATGACGCTAGCTAACTCTGACTCTGAACTGGCAGCTAGAAACAGCCCTGAGTGAACACCAATAACTCCACCAAGCATAGCGAAGGCATTTATTGACGAATCATTTACAATAAAAAACTCAATTTTTTTTGTAGGGTCTGTACTTGCATTTATGAGTCTTCTTCCTAATAAATCTAGATAATCGTTAATTTCAATGTCACGAATTATACTGTCGCTCTGATTGACTTGAAACAAAATTTGTCTACCAATAAAAATTTCATCATTTTCACTTATTTTTGACGAGCTATAGTTACCTAATTCAGGTAAGTTATTAGCTAATAAGAAACAACTGAAGAAAATAAATAAAAGTAGAATTTTTTTCATACATTGATATTATCACTGTAAATATTATTTATATAGTGGAAGAAAAATAGATGTTTACTCATATTGATGCAAATGGCGATGCTAACATGGTTGATGTCACAAAAAAAAATGACACTATAAGAGAGGCTATTGCGCAAGGCTCTATAATGCTTAATGAGGAAATAATTAAAGCTATTATTGAAAATAAAAATAGTAAGGGTGATGTTTTATCAACATCTAAAATTGCCGGAATCCAGGCAGCAAAAAAAACCTATGATTTAATCCCACTCGCACATAATATAAATTTAACAAAAATTGAAATTAAATTTTTTATTGATCAAAAAAATAATACAATCAATTGCGAAAGCTTAATTAGATGTATTGGTAAAACAGGAGTTGAAATGGAGGCGCTAACATCTGTTTCTATTGCCTTGCTTACCATTTATGATATGTGTAAGTCTTTCAGTAAGAATTTAATTATTTCTGAAATAAGGTTATTAAAAAAATCTGGAGGAAAATCAGGAAATTGGTCTAATTCATAAACATAATTAATGGCATCAAACAAACAAAAAAATGATGATGAGGTGTTCCAAGATAGTATAAATTTTCACCAATCTGGTGATTTAAAAAATGCTCGAAAAGGATTTGAATATTTAATTTCAAAATATCCAAAAAGTCCTGACTTACATAATAGTCTTGGCACCTTAAATCTTCAAATTGGTGAGGATAAAAAAGGATGTTGTTTACTTGAAAAATCTCTCCAAATAAATTCAAATCAACCCATGATTAGCTTCAACCTTGGCAATTCATATGCAAATCAAAAAAATTTCTCAAAAGCTTTAAATTTTTTTGAAATAACGATTTCAAATGCACCCGAGTATATAGAGGCTTATATTAAGAAAGGAGAGCTTTTAACTGATTTAAAGATTCATGAAGAAGCAGTTGATTGTTTTAAAAGAGCACTCAAGATAATTCCTGAAAATTTAAAAAGTTTAAATGGAGTAGGGGTTAATCTTCTAGAGCTAGGCTTAGCAAAGGATGCATTAGGATATTTTAAAAAATGCATAAAAATTAATAAGACGATCGCAGTTTTTTTTAACAACTCTGGCTTAGCTGAGCACAAACTGAATAACTTCAAGGAATCTATTGAAAGCTTCAATCAATGTATAAATAAATCACCATCTACAGGCTACTTCTATAGTAATCGTGGCTTATCCTTTCAGGCGTTAAAAGAATTCAATTTAGCCTTGCAAGATTTTAATAAATGTATTTCTCTTGCTCCCGAATATTCAGATTCTCATTGGAATAAATCCTTACTTAATCTTTTTCAAGGGAATTATAAAGATGGATGGAAATTTTTTGAATATAGATGGCAAAGTTTTGCAAGAAAATGGGCGAGGTCTTACCCCAATAAATTGTGGCTTGGCGAGGAAGCTATAAAAGATAAAACCATCTTTATATATCCAGAACAGGGGCATGGTGATTTTATTCAATGTTACAGATATATAGCATTATTAAAAAATTTGCGCCCGAAGAAAATAATTTTAGAAGTCACAGAACCTTTTTATAAATTAATCAACATTCAAGATGATAAAATAGATGTGGTTGGTGCGGACATGCAAACCCCTAAATTTGATTTATATTGTCCTATTATGAGCCTGCCTCTTGCATTCAAGACAGAAATTTCAAGCATTCCAAAAAATTGTCCTTACCTATTTCCAAATTTAGCAAAAACAAAGATATGGGAAGGTAAATTTAAAAATAGTGGGGGATTAAAAATTGGCCTGTGTTGGGCTGGAAACCCCTTACACAAAAATGATCATAATAGAAGTATGCCTTTTATTAATTTTTCTGAGTTAATATCTCTTCCTTTGGAGTTTCACTCTCTTCAAAAAGAGATAACTAATAAAGATCAAGAGGCAGTTAATAAATTTAAAATAATTGATCATCAAAGCTCATTAAAAGATTTCTCTGAAACAGCTTCACTTTTAAATATGATGGATATTATAATATCCGTTGATACAGTAATAGCTCATCTTGCAGGCGCATTAGGTAAAAAAACTTTTTTACTTCTTCCGTATACATCGAGTTTTTTATGGATGGATAAAAGAAATGATTCACCATGGTATCCAACTATCAAAATCTTTAGACAAAAAACTTTGGGGGACTGGAAGAATCCTATGGATGAAATCATTAAAGAGCTTAGACCTTGACGGCTAATATAAAAATATATGGTGAGAATGAGTTTGGGGAAAAATTATTTACTTTGCCTTAATTTTTTATGGTTACTGTCTTATTTTATTAAATAATAAATCTTAAATGACCTAAATCCATGAAAATGTCTATTTTCAATGACGTTTAAAGTTATTTTTATTTAAATTTATAAGCATTCTATTGAAAGTTTCCTCTGCACTCAATTTTTTTAAATCATTAGTTTCTAAAATATCAAATCTGCCTTTTTTTAGTTCAGACCTTATGGCGGATGTTGAAGGACCGAATAAGGCTAATCCAAATTTATTTAAACATGATGCAATATGACATGGCCCTGAGTCATTACCAAAAATAAAATGCGAATTCTCAATTACACCTGATAGTTGACGCCAATCTAAATTTTTTAAGATTAAGCCTGGCATTGATTGTTCTAAATCTAATTCCTCTGGACCTAATATAGTTATGACCTCAAACTTTTTTAAAATAAGAATTATTGCAAGTTTTTTAAAATACGGCCACCTTTTCAATTTATGGTTTTTTGATGACCCAGGTAGTAAAACTATATATTTTGAAGAAATTTTATTTCTTTTTAGTAAATTATTAATATCTGTTGATAGCCATGAAATATTTGGTTTCAAAGCATCTTTGACGTCAATAGAGTTTTCTTTCAACATATCTACCAGACCTCTAAGTCCAGATGATTTATGGTCTTTTCTTTTTGTGGATATCCAGTTGAGTTTGTAAAAAAAATATTTTCGGTAAATATATGTTCGCTGGCTATTCTGAAGATCATATATTACTGAAATATTATAACTTGATATTTTTTTATACAAACTAATGTAGAAAGCAATATTAAAAAAAGATGGTCTATCATCAATTATTACATCATCAATATATGGGCTAAATGTTATTAAATTAATAAATTTTTTTGAAGTCATTAAAATTATATTAGCATTTTTATGTCTATGTCGAATTGACTTAAAAATACCGTCAGCTTGAACAAGATCGCCAAATGCACCATGCTTAATGATTAGTATATTGTCTTTTTTTTTCATAAAAATGCTAATATTTCACGATTGCTTGATGAAAATATAATTTTATTATTTTAAGAAATTTAATATTTCTTTTTGAACAAATTCAAATGTTGGCTGGTCACCCTCATCATTAATTATCTTCACTCTTGATGATAGTGGATTCCAACTTCTTTGGTATCTATAACTAACACCTCCAAATCTTTTGGACCCATTTTGCTCTGAAGTCCAAACTAAATGAGGAGTTTTACAAAGACTAGCCAAATGAATAAGGCCTGAAGAAGGGCCTACGCAACATCTTGAGCTTGCCAAAATCGAACATAGTTTTTCCGTTTCGATTCCTCTAAGATCTACAATTCCCTTTGGGGCATATGATAAATCTTTTATTCCTACAGCTGCAATTTTTAAATTTGATAATGAATTACATAAACTATCCCATGATTCAAGTGGCCAATTTCTTAAAGTTTTCTTTTTATTTCCTTCTAGTATAGGAATATGTCTTGCATGAATAATTAAATCAAATTCGTTTTCTTTTTTTTTCTTACCAAATGGTATAAATTCTTGGTGAAACAATCCTTGAAGCTCCTTGCATCTGTTATCTGCAAGAAGGATATCTTGATTTTCAAATTGTTGTGCCCATTTAGTATAATTAAAATTGTTTAATTCATATGCATCCGAGTCCCACGATGAAACTTCCAACTCCCTGAATTCCGAAACAAAGTCTTTATAAAAATATGAGGAGGAACATCTACCATAGACAATTGTATGTTTATAAAATTTTGAAAGTTGTCTTATATACCCTTGCCACTGCATGAGCTCCCATCCAAATTCTCCAAGAAATGGACCTGCAATTAAGTAATCACTTTTACCTTTAAAGTCATCTAAAGATAAAAAAGGCTTCTTTCTGAAAAAGTTTTTAACTTTTGGCTTAATCCGATCTTTAATGATCTCAAGAGATTTACTATTATATTTTCTCACAAATCTCATTCCTTTTTTCTTCTACCATTTTTTTATATATTTTTAATGTATTTTCTAACATTTTCTCTAGTATAAAAGAGTTATTTTCTTTTATTTCAGGTGACTTTCTTGCCCACTTAAGAGCTAAATTAGCTACTTGATCAATATTTCCAATATTAACTAGCCCTTCAGGAAGCAGTTTACTCATTTGCTCCTTAACTCCTCCATGTGAATAGGCTATTACAGGAACACCTAAACTTAAACTTTCAAGAGACACTCGACCAAAAGCCTCGGGGACTTTTGTTAATGAAAAAACTATTCTTGAAATTGACATTATCTGCTTTAAGTCTTTTCGGTGACCTACAAAAGTTATTTTTTTTTCTAGCCCAAGTCTTGTAACTTGAGCTTTTAATTCACTCATATATTTGTCCTTATTTTTTTCTTCACCAATAATAAGACCATGGATATTTGGACATTTTTCCACAATTTTCTTGACCATCTTAATAAAATGATCTTGCCCTTTGATTCTAGTAATTCTTCCTGGTAATGTAAGTATAATTTTTTTCTTGGTTTGTGGAAATTCTTGATACCATTGTTTTATCCAGTTTTTAGATACTCGATATTTCGATGAAAATTCTTTTTTAGATACTCCTCGATAATTAAGAAAGAGTTTTTTTTTGTCTACTTTATAATTTCTTAAAACATATTGTTTGATCGTCTTAGAAACAACAATCACCTTATCTCCTTTTGTCATAATACTACTGTATATATTCACAGAATAAGCTCCGTGAAAGGTGGTTATAAAAGTTGGTCTAATATTTTTTGTAATAAATCTTAATGCTAAATAACTCACCCACCCTGGCAACCTTGATCTTGCATGAACAATGTCAATTTTATTTATTTTGATAAATTTAATTAGTTTAAAAATAGTAAATAAAGTGAGGAGATTTTTTTTCCCTACAGCTATCTTATAATGCTCTCCTTTATCTTTAATTAACTCATTTACCATCCTTCCGCCATTAGATATAACGATAGACCGATGTCCATTTTTAACTAAGTATTTATTTACCTCTAAAGTGCCCTTTTCAACACCTCCTGAGTTGAGATCTGGTAAGATCTGTAAGACAGAGATTTTTTTATTTAAAACCATATTTTTTTAATAAATTTAGCTGCTCTTTTAGCTTCATCTTGAATAGCTATTTTGCTTCTTATGTTATTTTTAATTATATTTATATCTTTAGATAATTTTGAATTTTTTTTAATTTTAAGATCTAGAATATCTGTATGAGCTCCAGAAGCAAGTGCTTCTATAATCATTGAGTAAGAATCATTTGTAACCCAAATTTTTTTTACCTTATTGATATTTTTTTCAAGCCAATAGTCTTCAATTTTTGAATATTCGTATACCTGCATATTCTGAATATTTAAGGTATTAAGACTTCTAACAAAATCAAATGGGGTTCTTCTTGAGGTTGCTAATAGGAACTTTTTAAACTTAAATTTTTTTGAGATTTTTCTTATTTGCTGAAGAACTAGTTTTTTATCCCAAAAATAATGTTTAGATGGGCCACCTATTAAAAATAATCCTACATTCTCTTTTTTCCTGATGTGCAAATTAAAACTTACTAGCGCAGTTTGAGTATTAAAAATATTAGGTCCGCTTCTTAAGCCATCATGCTCCGGAGCAATGCACAAATCAAAAAATCTAAGGGGCAAGCTTGGCTTCATAATAACTACAATTTTTGCATCAAAACATCTTTTTATAGCCAAAAGGTGTAAATGAGTTCTATGACCTGCACCTATAGCAATATCTGGATAGGCAAAACCTTTAGCTAAACTATAATTTTTAAAAATTATGCTGAGAATAGGATTATGAAGACTTTGAATATTTATATCAAATACCTTACACTTATTTTGACTTTTTATATTCTCAACTAAAGCTAGAGATTGTTTATCATGACCTGCCTTTCCGTCGATTAATCTCCAAATGATTTTAATCTTTTTCATATTTTTTTAATTCTTAATTAATTTTAATATTTCATCAGCAGATTTAGGAGCCATAGTAATACCATATCGATAATGACCAGAATTAATATAAATATTTTTGTGAATACCATCCCTCTTTATATATGGAATATTATTTTTCACTCCAGGTCTCAAACCTGCCCAATGTTCACAAGGCTCTAATTTTATTAATTCAGGTAATATTTTGATTGCTTTTTCTTTGAGCTCTTTTGCTGCTTGCCATGTAGTTGTTTTATCAAAGCCAACATTTTCGATTGTACTACCTGCCACAATCGATCCACATTTTCTCTGCAGTAAATAAAAATTTTTTGAATATAAAATTTTATCAAGCTTTATATTTGATTTTTCAAATCTAATTAATTGCCCTCTAACAGGATAAATGTCTTTCTTTTCATTATTTAGCAGATTTGAGCTCCATGCCCCTGCGGTTATTATAAAAATATCACCTTCAATTAAATTATTATTATCAGTTTGCCACCCATTTAAATAATTAGATTTTCTTTGGATTTTGTTGAGGTTAATATTTTCAATTAACTTAATACCTAGCTCTAAAATATAATGCTTAAGCGATATCATTAATTTTTTTGGATTAATTTGTGCTACGTTAACAAGCTCAAACGATGATTTATTATTAAAAAAACATTCATTTATTTTAAAATTATTTTTTTCGGCCCATCGTATAATTTCTTTCTTATTTGGTGGCTCAATACAAATCATCCCTGACTCAATAAATTCTGGATCTCCAAATTTACCCATTATTAGTTTTTTTGATAAATCCTTATAAAAGTCTAATGCTCCTGAACATAATTCATATATTCTTGATTCATAATTCCAGGGCATTAATGGAAATATAATACCTGCCCCTGCTGATGATGACTCTTCACCAACGACTGATTTATCAACTAAAGTTACATCATATCCACTTTCTTTTAGTTTAATCGCAGTTACACAACCTACAACTCCTCCTCCTATTATTACGGCTCTTGCAGCCACTACTTACTCTCCATTTATTATATATTTTTCAAATAAACTTAAATTTTCCTGAGTTCCCATAATCACTAATACATCACCTGCGGATATTCTAATATCTGGTCTTGGTTCGATATTTTCTAGCATATTGGGTCTTCTTATATATTGAATTTCAATATCAAAATTCTTAAAAGAAAGATTTGAAATTAGATTATTACAAATAGTAAAATATTTTTTTACTTCAATTGAGTGAAGTTGAAGTAAATCTTGATTCGAATTCTCCTGATCAGTATCCGTTGCTCCAGCAAAATACCCTCTAAACATTTTATATCTTTCACTCCTAAAGATTCTAATTTTCTTAATTACATTACTTAGAGGTACTCCAAGTAAAACTAGAGCATGCGATGCCAACATTAAACTCCCTTCTTGTACCTCAGGAACTACATCTGTGGCCCCTGCATTTTGTAATTTATCTACTGACGATTCATCTTTAGTTCTGACAATTACCGGCAAAATGGGATAAGACTCTCTAATAACGTTAAGCACTTTTTCTGTTGCCCTATCATCTGTATACGCAACGATTATTGCCTTTGCTCTTTCAATACCTGCTGCTTTAAGTACGATCCTCCTACTTGCATCACCATACATAACATTTTCGCCTGCTATAGACGCGTCACTTACTCTATTTAAATCAATATCGATAGCGATAAAACTAATATTTTCTTCTTTTAGAAATCTCCCAAGGTATTGTCCACTTCTCCCATAACCACATAAAATAACGTGATCTGAATAATCATGTCCTACCCCTTCAATTTGCTTAATGAGAGTTTCTGATTTTTTTGAATATCCTTTCGAAACCCATCTAGCAATTCGACCATTAAATGGAATTAATATTGGTGCTATCAGCATAGACAATAAACAAACA